>Ga0256407_10000040_pt1 | contig 300391 bp, 274 predicted proteins | sample RumenRJG_04DNA_FD_193489 | JGI IMG/M metagenome (GOLD analysis project Ga0256407, IMG submission 193489) | Bovine rumen microbial communities from Lethbridge, Alberta, Canada - RJG_04 | ecosystem: Host-associated > Mammals > Digestive system > Stomach > Rumen | place: Canada: Alberta... | reverse complement strand
CGGGATAAAGTACTGCCTTCACAAAAGGTGTCGGCCGTTGCTCAGTGCAGAACCGTTCCCAGATTTTCAAGAAAGAAATCACCATCTTTGGAGTAAGACCAGGAAAAGCCTTGCCAAACAATTGCTTGATCAGTCCCTTCACCTCATCATGATGGTTCCGGGCACGGATGAACAGATACTCTACCACCTGCTTGTGCCTCCTGTCTTTCTCGCAGAACTGCCTGAAGGTCAGATTGGGCCTTTCCGTTATAAGAATGATGACCTCGGCTACGGACTGCAATGACGGAACGGGCACACTGTCGTCAACGGTCCCGTCAGGCTGAGCCCGAAGCTTGATCAAAGACATCACATAGTCTATGTTCTTATCTGTATTGGACTTTCCATATTCCCTGTCAAGGCTCTCATAAAACTCATCCAATTTGTCCTTTGCCATATATACCTATTTATTTATGATGTTAAAATTCTGGTCAACATAATAAACCGGTTGCCCGTATGCATAGCACATCAGCATGAAGCGGTCCTTCAAATCCATATGGGTATAGTGGTTCACCGCATCGCTGCCTTCCCTGTGGAGTCCTGCAGCATACATGTTGATTTGTGCCTTGGTCAGAATATCCACATGGGTCTTCCGGCAGGTTTTGCTGCTTGCCAGCTCATGAAGTGGTAGGTATTTGTTATTGCCAAGTTCTTCATCGAAAACTGCACATTTACGGTCAATCCCACAGTGTTTCATCAATTCCTTGATTTTAACATTATACCCGCTCTTGCCACTGACATATTTAAGAATATGGAAGTTAAAGCGATACTTCATGATGATGTCATAGGCAAAGCGCATGACGGGAGTCCGTATCTCTTCACGTCCTAAATTCTCCCTTAGGGTCTTTTCAGGCAAATAATGAACGAACATTACGCCATCGTCTGACACGTCGATGTTGTCCATTGTCAATCGTTTGAATTCACTGATTCGGCAACCAAAGGCACATTGCAGCACAAAAGCATCCTTTGTTTCCTGTAGCGACTCGGGAACCTCGGAATCTCTTATTTTCAGGAATTCATCCTGCAACAGGAATACAGGCGGGTCATAGGATTCACGCATCATTATCCGCTTCTTATTACGCCCAAGATGTGTAAATGGCGAGACACTTAATTCCCTCTTTTCAATCAGCTCATTGAAAAAGGCCTGGATATTCTTCATCTTGGTAGCAACAGTGTTCTGGTCACGGCGTTCAGAAGGAATATTCCTGGCCCTTACCATGTCATACAGACTCTTATGTTTATCCACGTACTTATACTCATCAAACAAGAACTGACGGAAATCCATCAGGTCATCCGCATCAAATTCCGATGGAGTGACTTTCAGTCTGTGTTGCATTGTCAGAAACCTGGTCAACTCACCTAACGATACCTTATAGTGCTTTTGTCTGCCTGCGCCAAAATTGCCATCTCTCAAACCATCATCTATATACTTTAAAAATCTGTCTATCAACGGCATCTCAGTCAGGGCTTTAACATTCTTCTGGGGATGCAGCACAAAGGTAATAGCCTTTTCAAAATCATCTGCGGTTATTCGGGTCTTGTCTTTCGTTTCGCACAACTGTCGGTAGGCTGCCTCAATAGCATCTATTTCCGTATCAATATCAAGTTTTAACTGTTTGTTATAGATACTCACACGAGGCTTTAGCTCACCTGCATCCGTAAACTTATCAAGGTCTTTTAGGTCTGCATCGATTTCACTTTTGTGATACAGGTCAACACCTCTGCCGTCGCGCAAACGGAATCGAAGCCGGATAGAGCCTTCCTTTTTGCTTGTTCTCTTTACTATTGTTAATCCTTTCATTTATGTATTGTTATTTATGGCGTATAGTTATGTGGTGCAAAGATAGAAATTTTGCACCACCAAAGCAAAATTTTGCACCACATTCTTGAAATGTTTTAATATTATTAACTTTGTAAATCATTGATTTACAGTACATAATATTTCAAAAATATCTCACGGTATTTCATATTTTGAATCCCGCCGGAATCACAAAGCAATAAAGACCTGGCTTTTAGCTAGGTCTTTTTTCGTTATATTCCTTGCTTTCCAGCGGATGATACTTTCGCTTCGGGCGGATGATGTTTTGAGCTTGGGCGGATGATGTTTAGGAGTCGGGCGGATGATACTTTGAAGTCGGGCGGATGATGTTTTGGTGTGTAGAGTGTGTAGAGGTGTAGAGTGTTTCTATAAACTTTTACTATTTTATACGCGCGCAAACCTTAATAGTACGTTTTATAAAATGTTGCGGAAATACTCTACACCTCTACACACTCTACACACTTTATTTGAAAATTGCCACCGTGGCAATCATCGTCACAATGCTGCAGATGGTTACCAACGGAATACAGATGGCAAGCATCACGCGAAGCCAAGTAGGTATGCGGTTCTGGCGTTCCTGAGCAGCATCACGACGCTGGTCGATACGGCGGATCATATTGTTTACGTTCTCTACCAACTGCCAGTTGTACTGCTCCATCTTGTTGACAAGCACATCCAGCTTATGAGGCATTTCAGCCATGTCGTCCAGTCGCTCTGCAATGGAAGGGTAAGCCTTCACCTGCTTGTCGAACTGTGTTTTCATCGTGTTGCTCACATCAATGAAAGCATCGCGCTCCTCATTGATGATGTCCTTGAAAGCCTCGCTCTGCTCCACAATCTGGCGCTTTAGCTCGGTGATACTATAATAAGAAGTGTCCTTCACGTCCTTCAACGCTTCACGAAGGGCATTGTCGCTTTCTCCTAGTTCCTTTGCAATCTCTTGTTTGTGGCGACGGAAGAAGTCGCGTATCTCTATCAGTACTTCCAGTTCTTCTTTTTCCATTCTATATGTGTTATTTCTGCATTTGGAGTTCTGCACGGGCAGTTACCACCCAGTAGTTGTTCTGTTTCTTTACCTGTCCCTTGCTCTTCAGCTGGAATCCGCGGGCTTCCTTCAACGGACATCCATCATAGCGGATTACACCCTCAATGGCCGGAAGTGATTTCAGACGCATCAGGTCGATGGGTTCAAACTCTGCTTCCGTCGTAGAGAGATAGTGCACGCTGAAGAAACATTCATCACGCAACTCGTCATACTGGTCATTGAAGAGTGCAGCCTCAGCATCGCCCTTCGGTGCTCCGAAGAATCCGTCCTTGGGTATTTTCGGGGTTACTGGCTTCGGCGCAAATGAAGGACCGGCATTATTGGCACTCACAGAAGCTGCAATGCGCATGGGACGCTCCAATTTGTCAATGCGGGCTTTCAGTTCTTTAAGTGTTTCGGAAGCATCTGCTTCACGCTGAAGGTCAACCACCGTCTTGCGTAGTGCACGGATGGTGTCGTCAGTTTCCTCGGTCATGTGTTCGGTTTCCTTCTTGAATTTCTGGAGGTCGATGAAGGATTTGATTGACAGGAAGAGTCCTGTCACCGCAATGATGAGAATAATGCTGATGAAAACGGGATCGTTCATATTCGTTCGTTATTTGATGGCGTGGTAAATAGCATTGGAGAGTTCGTGGATAGCTCCCTTGAGAGGATAGAAGAAGAGTGTTTCTTCCAAACGGTCCTCACCGTCACTTTCTTCGCGGCGCTGCTGGAGTCCCTTGCGGAGATAGGTGGCAATGTCCTTGTAGCATTCCGTACGGGCTATCTGAAGTGACTGCTTGGAAACGCCGAAGTTGGCATCAAAGTCAAAGGCATCATCAAGGTCCTTGAGTACAAAGTCGTAGAACGCCTTGATGGCTTCCACAGAACGGTTAATGTATTCCTCATCCACGTGGTCATAGGTGTCTTCCTTTGAAATGAAGTCAGGACCAAAGGCTTTCTTGATGACAATCTTGTCACGGTCGTCGGTAACAATATCACCCAGCAGACCGCCCTTACAGGTGCTCTCCTTGGGGTTGGCACCACTTTCGAAACCAAGAATCTCCAGCTCCTTGTCATACTTGCGGCCTACCACCCGTTCAATAATCAGCTTGGTGAAAGCGGCCAACTGCTGCTCGTCGGTAGTCAATACGGTAATCAGCTTCGAACCGTTACCGGAGAACGAGATATGGCGTGGCATTTCAAGGTCTTTGGCCTTGATGATCTGGGCCACGTGATAGATGATGGCCGAATAGAAGAGAATGAAGATTACCTTGAAGTTCTCGTCATCCTGTAGCATGTGGTTGAAATCCACATACTTGGAATCCAGTCCGCGAACCATAGAGTTTTCCTTCAGCGTGAAGAGGAACGAGGCCATGTTGGATGGCTGTACGTTGTTCTCGCTGTTGAAGATGGAAAGGAGTTCCGTCAGTTTGTTGTCTGTCAGCACGCGGTGAATCTGTTCCTTATAGCAGTCCACGATACCGTTTGACATATCCACGTCGGAGAATGAATTCTCAAAGACGGAGTTGGCAGCAAAACGGAAGGAAGTCACGTATTGAATCTCTTTATCGCGTGCAAAAGCAATATCCGTAGTACCGCCACCGATATCCACGTTCACCAGATTGGTGGCATTGGCATAGCGGCGGAAGAAATACTGGATAGGAGCAGCCGACTCCGACATATTGGAAGTCTGCCCGCTTGCAAAGTATTTGTTGTATGCTGAATTCCAGGTCTCACGCAGGTTCTTCAGGCGCTTTGGAGCCATACTGATAGGATAGAACCACGTAATCTTGACACGCTGCAGATCACCCTGTTCAATCAGCACCTTGTTGCGAAGCATCAGCATTAATGTCTCCACATAACTCTCCATCACACGGAGCATTTCACCTTTACCCCATTTGATGTTATAGATGTTGCGATTATAGAGATAGGATTCGCGCTTGTCGTAGGTGAGCGGGATGTTCACCAGTCCGAAAGGACGCACAATCTCATGCCACTTGGTGGTTTGGGCAGCTGAAAGAACCGTACGTGTAGGGAAGTGGAAATCGCTCTGCTGGCTGACGGCCAATGGCAGGAAATCGCGTTCCATCAACGACTGCTCTGCCAGAAGGTCATCCTGCAACTGACGTCCGTTGAACTGCAACATGGAAGGAGTGAAGAACTCGCTGTAAGGCTTCCCGATCTGTTCATAGGAGAACACCTGTGAGGTGGGACCGTTATTCACACGATATTCAATATGAGTGTTAGAAGTTCCGAGGTCAATGGAGAAGTCGAAGGCATTGACACTCTGCTGCTCTTTGAAAAGCGGCACGATCACGCCTGTATTTCCCTCGGCATCCTCAATCTCAATATGGTCAAAGTTGTTGTTGGCAACCGTATAGTTCTCTGCCTTATAGTTGGCAGCTCGGTTCTGGTTGCGGCAGTCCATCTCCACATCGGCAATCTGCTGGTCACCCTTGAAGAACTTCAAGGCATAATTGCGTGAATAGGTGGATATGCAACTCACGGTATAAAGCGCATCCTGCTCCTGACGGAAACGGATGAGCGGCATCACGAAGCCGGCAAAGTCAAACTCGCGCATTCCTCCGATATTGTGCTGTGGGTCAGCCTCATTCTCTCCATAGAAATTGCGGGAATACTCCACATATTTATTCCTTGAACGGCTCTTCACGGGAATACGGAGCGTAACCTTCACGGAACCGCCTGCCAGACGCTCCATCTCGAACATAGGCGCTCCATCCACCATTGGCTGCATCAGGTCGTCCACGTCAAAGTATTTGAAGAAGAGCGGTTTCAACGGCAACAGGTAGCTCATCTTCTCGTTGCCCAACTCAATGCTTCCGTCGAAATATTCCTTATTGTTCAGCTTATGGGGAACACGCACTATGTTGTCCTGCATTAAGTCGCCGATAGTGATATAGGCACGGATGGAACCGTCGAAGGGAAGTTCACGCTTAGTGAGATCCTGTTCTTCAACTACACAAGGAGCTGAGTTAATCTTGCCCCATGTATCGGTGACATAGAGCATGTCACGATAGCGGTTGCCGGAATCGATAGGAAGAACGAGCGGAATGATGTCAGCGTCCTTCTTGGTGTCAATCACGAAGTCACTCTCATTGCCGTTATTGGCTACCGAACGCTTCAGCAGGGGATATCCAAGCACTTCCACCGTGTTGTTCTGACCATCGGTACGAACCTCAATCTCCGAGAGTTGTCGGGTGTCTGATTCCGTCAATGAACGCAGTTGAGACTTGAGCGTGTTGTCGGTGATGGCACGCATGGTCAGTTTCAGGTATTCCTCCACTTCGGGGAAGCGTGTAGCAAAGTCGGGAATCGACTTGCGGAGGATAAACCAGAACTTGATGTATTCCGAATCTCGCTTGTAAAGCGGATAGTAATCATCGTCGAAAGGCGACGACTGACCGAAGTTCAGGCTTTGCGAAACATAATCCAGTTTGTTGGCATTCGAGAAGAACACCGTAGCCGGTGATGTGGCGCCGATGATGTTCAGTTCATCGGGACCTTGAAGGAAGTTAAGCAGATAGACATTGTGCAAATCGCCGAAGTTATAAGCCTGGGCATCGCTCTGGAGATACTTCTCCAAAGCATCACCTAGATAACGATGACCGTCCATGTCGCTCTGCTTGAGCTGTTCAATCATCAGGGCAGAATCCCAGGGAATAATCTCTATCTTATTCTTGAACTTGTCGATATTGAAGAATATCTCACCCACATCGAGTGCATCGCTGACCATCTTGTGGAAGATCGTGGTTCCATCGAGATCGGTCTCATGCGTCTTCCTATGCGGAGTGGTCACCATCTTGAAGGCATTCTTCACCAGGTCGATACGGGCAAAGGGAGAGGGAATGCTCGTAATCTCATTCCTGGCCGAGGCACCATCGGGATCATCGATGTTGTCGCGGTTGTTACTATTGTAGGGGAAGGTAGGACTCTCGTTCCAATCGGTAAAGGTGGAGGCTCCTTCGGTATATAGTCGGAATATCTTTGACATAGTCTTATTATCTGTTTTGCATCATTACTCAAAATCCAAACTTCTCTTTGGCCAGCTGCGCCGTGGCTATGCTGTATGTCTCCAGCCAGCGACTTTCCTTATCGCCTTTGGCCTTCTTGACGGCATTGTTCAGACGGTCGTAGAAAAGGTTGTAATTGGAAAGCATCGTGAAGAGCGACTTGGGCTTCTGACCTACGACAACATTGAACGGCTCATCGCCACAATCGAAATTGAAGAGATCTAGTGAACGCTTGTTGTCCTTCATTTCAGAGAGCCAGAGGCGATAGTCATCAAGAAACGACTTCAGGTTCTGCATAAAGGGCGCATTATAGAAGGCTTCATCGAAATTGCCGTTATTGGCGGCAAGGTTCTTCTTGCTGATGAAGTCGAACTTGTCGTGAACGCAGTTGGACATCAACATGAACTGAGTGAGCGGCATACGTAGCATGGCCGTCAGTTCGTCATAGAAGGAATCCATGTGAATGGTGCGATGGTTATCCTTCAGGCCGAGTTCCTTGTTCACGGCAGGTCCTTCGTGATGCTTGTTGGCAAAGTCGAAGGCTGCAGAGGCGGCCAAGAACTCGATGAGATGGGCTGAATTGCGCTGCTGGGTTCCTCCTTCATGGTTGGCATAGGTGTTCGACATATTGTCAGCCAGGAAATAAAGCGCGTTGATCTGGTTGTTCTTCGAGATATTGTTCTCGTAATAAGCCAAAGCCGATTTTGCCTTGGAGATGAATGTCGAAGAATCAATCTCGCTGTCCTCACTCTGTTCCAGTTTGAAGTAGGGCAGGATGGTAACGGCACCGATTTCGGCCTTATTGATGAGGTCGTTGTTGGGGAAGGTATCACCCGTGCGGAGTGTTTTCAAAAGAAGCGGGAAACCGCTGGCACCCGTGCCTCCGAAGATACTCGATACGATGAATATCTTGTCGCCTTTCTCAAATGAGTTGGCGAAGGTGATGAAATCCTCAGAATTGACAATCTGGTTGAGCACCACACTACCGATGTTTGGATTACCCTTGAAACCAACGTTCATGCTGGAAGCCAGGTTCTTCTCGGAGAAAAGCATCCGCATCATAGCCTGGTTCTGCTTGTTCATGGCAGGCAGTTCGATGAATTGCTGGAACTGGCGGTCCTCCGTATCCTTAATCAGCAGATTATAGTTAGGCAGAATCTGGTCAATCTTGGCCTTGAAAAACGTTCCCTGTCCTTTTTCCGGGAAGGTAAGATGCTGCCGAAGGTTGGCATACTTGTTCATCAGGGCAACGGTACGTGTCAGGTCAGCATTAGCCGAATCCGGGTCAATTACAATGGGAACTACATCGCTCTGACTGGTTTTCACACCAGCGGCAAGCATCATAGTCAGCGAACGGAGCACTCTTGAACCAGTGCCGCCGATTCCGAAAACATATAACTTAGACAATTTCTTATTGAATTAAATATTTGACAAAATTAGAATGGAGCACGAGGCACGTTCGTGCTACCCCATTTGATGAGATAGGAAATGATCAGGAAGGCAATCATGGAGATAATCATATTGGCAAAGCCGAAACTGATGCAATCGTTCTCCATAATACCTAAGGGCGTAAGTTGTCCGGTGGTCTGATCCATTTTTTCCATCATACCGTCCAGCAGGTCACTCAACACCCATCGCCAGCCGACCATGTAGTTGATCAGACCGTTGATCACAAGGAAAATGCCCCATCCCCACCAGTTGTTGAGTTTGGGATGATTGACGACGTAATAGAACAGTACGGCTACGAGTAGCGAAATGCCTAACATAACCAGACCGATCGTCAGAAACATATTTCCCTGCTGGCGTTCAGTAGCCTCGCCAGCCAGATAACTTGCCAGTTCCAGACCAAAGAGGTCATCAAAAAGGCAATAAACGGTAGTGAAAAATTCTCCCATATCCTTAAAATTAATTCTTTACGATGTTAAACTTGATATTCGTGAGCAGTTTGTCGTTCTTATAGGCATCTGCAATACCACCGATGATATACTTGATGCCTGTGGTCTTTTCCAGGTTCTTGCGCACGTTCTTGCCCGTATCGTCATTGACGGCCTCCAGCCAGTTGGGTGTTTCCTGCTGTATAAGACGGAGTTGTTCGCCTGAAGGATTCATTTTTCCGTCAAGGTCGATGGTAAACACGTGTGTATAGGGACTCTGCGTATCATCCATACGTTCTACGGCACCCACATTGACTGTGGCATTCTGAGTACGGTAGTTCTCCGGATTCATCACGTAGGCATCATCCTGCAGGGTGGTGAGCAGATTGGCTTTCAGCTTCAGATGGCACTTTCCCTTGGCATCAGAGCGGCATTCCAGCATGTTCTTCCTGGCTACGCCGAACTCATTGGTCATGTCGAAATTGACGTCTTCGTAGGTCGTGAAAGCACAATAGTTGGCAATACCGTGCTTCACTTCGCTGAAAGGAACGCGCTTGTTGATTGAAGCCAGCACATCACGGTCACCGATGACAAACATATAGTAAGGACGGCTCTGGCCTTCCAGCTCTTCGCCTCCTACGCTGTAATAGTACATTCCCTTGAAATTGGACTTCAGACGGAAAATCTCCACGCTCAGGTTCTTCAGCTTATTGCGATACTTGGTGAAGGCATTGCGGATGTCAATCTGACGGTTGATGAAGAAGTTGTTGGCCTGTCCCTCAGGTACGTCGAGGATACAGTCGCTGACAAAGACGCTGATGGTATTCTTGCCCTGTACGGACAGCATCATTTCCATCATCTGGGCGATGTCTGAGTTGGCACGGCTTCCACCGGCATTCTTGAAACTCACGGGATTCATATCGCTGATAAAACTCTTCATCGAACCATTATACGGAATGATTTGCGAATTGATGAAATGCAGCTGCGGCTTGCCGTTGGAATAACTGGCCAGGCTGCTTACATAGCTGTAAACGGCATCTTTGAGCTGTGAACCGTCGCCCATATAGCCGTCCATACTGCCTGAATTCTCAATATAGACCTTGATTTGGGGAGTTGACACAGGCAGTTCTTTCTTCACCGTTTCCCATTTCACGATAAGGTTGTGCTCACGTGGAATGAGCATATAGACAATCAGCAAGAGAACCACTAAAGTGGCGGGAATAATAACTTTTTTCATTTCCGTTTTTTGATATTGACGGCAAAAGTACAAAAAAAGTTGCACACCAAGAAAAGATAACTATGTTATCTACGGTTTTTTTACTATTTTTAGGAAGGTTAATTGTCAGAGGTACGTTTTTTAACCTCTTCTTCGATGCCGGGGAGCATTTTTTGGATTTGTGTGATGCGGGCTTTCAGTTCGGGCGTGTTACGGTACCGCTGGTAGTAGGAGAGGGCACTCTGGAAACTGTCCCGCGCATTTTCCCATTCCTCCAGAAACATGTAGCTGAAGGCTATCCGATAGAAGGAATCACCCTTCTCGTTGTCATAGCATACCTGCAATTGTTTCTCGTAGAGCGGGATGCACTTGCGGTAATGGCCCAAATTGAAATGACTCTCAGCATCCGCAAAATAGTAGAAACTGCGTTCATGGGGGGCATAGACGTCAAGTTTGGTGATGACCGAATCAAGATAGGCCGTTGCCTTCTCGTAGTTCCACTCGTAATAGTAGCAGACGCCCAAGTAGGCCTTAAACCGCGGATTCAGTTCGTATTCATCGTCCAGTTTCTGGAAAAGCAGCAGAGCTTCGTGGTATTTCCCTGAAGAGAAATACTCCATGGCCCTTCCGAGCTGTTCCGCATCTTCTGATTTCTGGCGGCGTTGGGCATCAATAGGCATGACCGTCAGAAGCAGGAGAGCGATGAAAACGTACTTTTTCATTTTCTGAATCCGATGAAATGGGTTATTCTGTATAGAATCTGATCAGCCGTTCGATGGCTTGCCGGCAAACCGGACAAAACTCGGGATGTTCGTTCGTCCGCATCCTGCAATTCTGATAGGCCCGATAAACGCCTTTCAGGGAATAGCCGGCACCCTCGAAGAGACCTGCTCCTTTGATATTCTTCCACTTACTGTCAAAATCTTTCAGCGTCGTAATGTTGGGCTCCCAGGGTTCTATGTCAGCCGGATACATGGGAATCTGCTCTTGCTCGTAGGCGTATTCATCAGCAAGGCCTGCGAAGGAATGACCGAACTCATGAACGACCACAGGCTTGAACGACTGGTGGTGGGTCATACTCAGATTGTAACTGTTGAGGATTCCACCGCCGCCATAGTTGTCCGTATTGACCAGGACGATGATATGCTCATAGGGAGTACCCGCAAGCCAATCGTGTAAACGCTTGAGATTAAGAGTAGTTAGGTATCTATCGCTATAGAAAGTGTCGAAGTGGCTACCGAGGGCTGTCTCCTTCCAGATTCCTTTGCTGGGAATGCTTGTGCCGGAATCTTTTGAGGGCGATTTCACCGCGATAATCTGGAATCGGTCCTTCAACTGCTTGAAGGGCTCGTGCTGGAACAAAGCCTCCATGGCCGTACGGGCATCTTTCAGGAAAACGCCCATTTCATCGGATTGATATCCTTCGGCCACATAGGCGATGTGAATACAGTTGGAAGTATCTTTTGCCTGTTGAATAATTTCATAATCAGTCGGCGTCTTCCCAATATGATGGATCAGGATATCCTGAGGGCTTACCGTATGTGTCAGAGCGGTCATTACCTCCCTTCGGTTGTCGCGGAGTTCAATGGTCACGTCAACGGTATCTTTCGGCATGGGAATCAGGAAGACATTCTCAAAGCTCCGCTGTTCTGTCTCGGCTTCGGGATAGGAAAGCCATTCCTGGAAAAGGGTGGAGAAGGAGTTCCTGTAGATAATCTCCTCCGAACGATGCCTGCGTACGATAATCTGTCCGTTGCCTTCCACAGGCACTTCTGCCAGCCTGCGGTGCTTCCCGTACCATCTCGGCATCATGTTCAACTTGTCCACATAGATGCTTTGGGCCTTGGCATTGCCCGCAAAAATATAGTCAATGCGAAGCGTGGAATCACGGAAAAATGCATCGAATTGCTGAGAATAACCCGATGAAACTGCCAAAAAAGTAAAGATAAAAAGCAGGATTCGCCTCATTTTCTTTTCTGTCTTAGTTCTTTCCACAAAGCCTTTACGTAGTCACGGCACCAATCCTCCTCCTTGAAGCGTTTGTCTCCGTACTGAAGGATATCAATGTCAACGGGAATATAGCCATCGCCTGAATCCTCCTGATTGCGGCCACAATTCTGCTCCAGGTCCTTGAACCATTGTTTCAGGTCTTTATATGACATGTTCGTGTGAATCTCGGCCAGGGCATTGATATAATAGCCATCACCGCCATCCACTGGCTTCGTCTTCATAAACTGGGTGAAAACGATGTCAGAACCGAACATTCCACCGAGGTACTCACGTACGGAAAGTGCGTTGTCGCGCTGGTTGAGATTCGTTCCGATGGCTATAATAGCTTTCATGGGCACTATCGTAGATCAATGACTTCTGCCTTCGGATAGTCCTTCGCATTAAAACGGAAGGCCTTGTCGGGAAGGGAAACCTTGCGGAAATTGCTGATGTTGATGTTTGTCCAGCCTTTCGCGGTTTTCATTTTCACGTTGGTGGGCACGAACTGGTTGTTTACGGTGATATACATCTCCGTGATGGTACGCTTGGGATTGGTAGCCTTCAGATAGACTTCATAGCCGTTCTTCACCTCCTTCTTGGTCATGGCGTAACCCATATTATAAAGGTTGATGAAGCGGTAGGGATTCATCGTCTGCTGCTGGGCCTCTGTGGGGGTTGAAACGTTGACTTCTTCGGTGGAGGTCATATAGGTCCATTGCGTTTTTCCGTCATACCACATCTTGGCCTGCGGGGTGTTGGCCACGAATTTATTGCCCTTGATGGAAATGGTTCCGGCGGCATTACCATATTTGCCGCTCATCACGAAATCGGCCGTTGCACCCTTCTTGGCATTCACCACGGAAGCGGCCTTGTCGAGTATTTCCTTAGCTGTCTGTGCACTAACGTTTGCAAGCGAGAGTGCGCATATCAATGTGAAGATGATTCTTTTCATTTCTGTTCTGTTTTAAAATTATCCTGTTTTTTTGACGTTTCCTGATTCGGATGGTTTAACCGCGAAGAGAAGCCAGCAGACTGTCGAGGCTGGCAATGTCGGTAATCAGCACCTCGCGGGGCTTGGAACCTTGTGCGGCTCCTACGATACCGGCTTCCTCCAACTGGTCCATCAGCCTTCCAGCACGATTGTAGCCGATGGCAAACCGGCGCTGAACCATACTGGTGGAACCCTGCTGGGAAATGACGATGGCATGGGCAGCCTCTTCGAACAACGGGTCCAGATTGTGGGCATCGATGGAACCTCCGGCAGCTGCTCCGGCTTCGTCGGTGGAAGGTTCGGGCAATTCCATCGGTTCGACGGGTCCAGGCTGTGCTTCCACATATTTATTAATGCGCTCCACCTCTGGAGTGTCCACAAAGGCACATTGCACACGGATAGGATCGCTTCCTGCCGAGTAGAGCATGTCTCCGCGTCCTATCAGCTGGTTGGCTCCTGTACGGTCGAGAATAGTCATCGAGTCGATGCGGGCAGACACCTTGAAGGCGATACGTCCGGGGAAGTTGGCCTTGATGTTACCCGTGATGATCTTCGTGGTAGGACGCTGGGTGGCAATCACCATGTGGATACCTACGGCACGGGCCAACTGGGCAATACGTGCAATAGGAAGCTCGATCTCCTTGCCGGCCGTCATGATCAAATCACCGAACTCATCGATGATGACGACGATGTAAGGCATGTAGTCGTGACCGTCGGTCAGGCGGAGCTGATGGTTCACGTACTTATGGTTATACTCCTTGATATTACGAGCACCGGCCATCTTCAGCAGATCGTAGCGGTGGTCCATCAGTTTGCAGAGGGAGTTGAGCGTACGGATCACCTTGGTGACGTCCGTGATGATAGCCTCCTCATCGCCGGATTCATCGGGAATCTGGGCCATGAAGTGGTTTACGATCGGGGCATAGATGGAGAATTCCACCTTCTTCGGGTCAACGAGCACGAACTTCAGCTCGTTGGGATGCTTCTTATAAAGCAGCGAGGTGATGATGGCATTCAGTCCGACGGATTTACCCTGACCGGTAGCACCAGCTACGAGCAGATGCGGAATCTTGGCCAGGTCCACCATGAACACATCATTCGTAATGGTCTTACCGAGAGCCAGCGGCAGTTCCATCGTGGTCTCCTGGAACTTGCGGGAATTGAGGATACTCTCCATCGACACGATGCTGGCCTTGGCGTTAGGCACTTCGATACCGATGGTTCCCTTGCCGGGAATAGGTGCGATGATACGGATGCCGAGGGCTGAGAGGCTCAGGGCAATATCATCTTCCAGGTTGCGGATTTTGGAGATACGCACACCTTCAGCCGGAGTCAGTTCATAGAGCGTGATGGTGGGTCCAACGGTGGCTGAAATGCTCGAAATCTTCACGCCGAAGGAATTCAGCACCTCGATGATGCGGTTCTTGTTGGCCGTCTGCTCCTTCATGTCGATATACGGACGGTTGTCGGTATCGTATTTCTTGAGCAGGTCGAGCGTAGGATATTTGTATTTCAGGAAAGGCTCCTTCGGATTGATGGGCGTGGAGAGATCCACCTCACCCTGAACACTCTTGCCTGATGCCTTTTCGCCCTCTCTGGCAACGGTCACGGTCATGTCTCCGATTTCTGCGGTTCCATCGGCCTTATCCGTCTTCTTAACTTTCTGGCCCTCAGTTTTTTCGCCGATTTCATCGACAAGGTTATCTTTCTGGTTAACGTTATCGTTAACGTTATCGTTATCGTTATCGTCCGTCAGGTCAATCGTCTGACTGGGAATGGGGTCTTCATAGGCAGTTGCGAGTGCAGGTTCAGGTTCATTTCCTTCACTCACGTTGGTGATACGGAACTTCACGCGGTCGGTAATGATACTCACGGGGTTGAGCAACTTCCGGATCACGTTGATGGTCTCATTGCTGATATAGGTCAGGAAGATGATGGCCACGATACCCAAGACAGCCATCAGGCCAGGTGAGCCGATGACGTTCTCCAGCCATTGGCAGACGAAGGCTCCGTGGTCTCCACCGGGATTATAGACCTGGTCGCCAAGGATGGGTGTGAGGAACTTGGCAAATGTCACCGAGCACCACAGCATGATGATGACCAGCGAGAGGAACCACTTGAATAGGTTGATCTTCGTGTAGGCCTTCGAGATGCGAAGTCCGATAATGGCCAGCAGCACAGGGATGATGAAAGCCGCAAAACCGAAACAGCGCGAGATGAAGAAGTAGGAGAGAAGTGCTCCCGTGGAACCACAGGTGTTCTGGAATTCACGTTGTGTATTCATCCATTCGCCAGGCTTCAGGTCGAGTACGAGGCTTTGGTCTGCCTGTCCCGTGGTGAAGTAGCTGACAAACGCCATGATCATGTAGATAGCGATAATAAACAACGAAAATCCGAAGATTCCGTTGAAAATATCGTTCTGGAATATATTTTTGAAGCCTACTGCCTCCGAAAAGGATTTCGCCGGTTTAGGCTGCTTCGTCTGCTTTTTCTTTGCCATTACGTTTGATGTGGTTTAAAATTTGATGCAAAAGTAGCAGATTTTTCTAAGAAAACACCATAAAATCGCAATTTTTTGCTAATTTTGCACCGATTTTTATATGAAGACAATATTTAAGAAGTTTGACAAGAAACGCATCACCGCTCTTCCCGTTGTGCATTTTGAAGGAAAAATCGTCGTGGTGATTTCTGAAGGTGAGGCTGAGAGAGCCGTTGACTACCTCTTGACCCAACCCATTCTCGGCGTTGATACGGAGACGCGTCCTTCGTTCAAGAAAGGACAGAATCACAAAGTGGCCCTCCTGCAGGTGTCCACTCATGACACGTGTTTCCTCTTCCGCCTCAATTACCTGGGACTGGCACCGGCCGTCGTCCGTCTGCTGGAAGATGAGACGGTTCCCAAGGTGGGACTTTCGTGGCATGATGATATCCTCCAGCTCCACAAGCGGGCTGAGTTCACGCCAGGCAATTTCATCGACCTTCAGAAGCATGTGGGGGAGATAGGCGTGGAAGACCGTTCGTTGCAGAAGCTCTATGCCAACTTCTTCGGACAGAAGATCTCCAAGTCCCAGCAGTTGAGCAACTGGGAGAACGACGTGCTTCAGGAAAAGCAGAAGATATACGCCGCTACCGACGCCTGGGCCTGCATCAAGCTCTACGAGGAACTGCTCCGGCTTGAACAGACCAACGATTTCAAACTGGTGGAAGAAGAGGTTGCGACCGCCTGAAGACACCTGAGACTCATTAACTCAAACCTATACACATTTGACCATGTACAAGTCAGTATATTTAAAGAAAGGAAAGGAAGAGAGCCTGCTCCGCTTTCACCCCTGGGTGTTCTCAGGGGCTATCCAGCGTATGGATGAAGGCATCGGGGAAGGCGACCTGGTGCGTGTTTTGGCAGAAAACGGCGGTTTCATCGCTGTTGGCCATTACCAGATAGGATCCATTGCCGTCCGTGTGCTTTCATTCCGCGACGTTGAGATAGATGAAAAGTTCTGGGAGAGCCGCCTGGCATCTGCACTCCAGATGCGCATTTCCATCGGAATAGCCGACAATCCCCAGAATAACACATACCGACTTGTACACGGCGAGGGTGACAACCTGTCCGGACTGGTCATCGACTGTTATGGGAAGACGGCCGTCATGCAGGCTCATAGTGTGGGCATTCACGTTTGCCGCAAGGAGATTGCCAACGCCCTGATGAAGGTGATGGGCAACCGTATTGAGCATGTGTTCTACAAGAGTGAGACCACGCTGCCCTTCAAGGCCGAACTCGGTCAAGAGAACGGTTTCATCATCGGTGGTTCCGATGACAATACAGCCCTGGAGAACGGCCTGAAATTCCACGTAGACTGGCTTCGCGGCCAGAAGACGGGATTCTTCGTAGACCAGCGTGAGAACCGCTCCCTGCTGGAGAAATATGCCCGTGGCAAGCGGGTTCTCAATATGTTCTGCTATACGGGCGGCTTCTCCTTCTATGCCATGCGCGGAGGGGCTGAACAGGTGCATTCCGTAGATTCTTCAGGCAAGGCCATCGAACTGACGCGTGCCAATGTGGAACTCAATTTCCCTGGTGACTCCCGCCATGAGGCTTTTTGCGAGGACGCCTTCAAGTTCCTGGAGAAAGCCGGCAACCAGTATGACCTCATCATTCTCGACCCGCCTGCCTTTGCCAAGCACCGTGGGGCTCTCCACAATGCGCTGAAGGGCTATACACGTCTGAATCGGGCAGCCTTGGAGAAAATCAAGTCTGGCGGCATTCTTTTCACGTTCAGCTGCTCACAGGTGGTGACCAAGGACAATTTCCGTAATGCCGTCTTCACGGCTGCTGCCCAGAGCAAGCGGAAGGTGCGTATCCTCCACCAGCTTCATCAGCCCGCCGACCATCCCGTCAACATCTATCATCCGGAAGGCGAATACCTGAAAGGCCTTGTGCTTTATGTTGAATAGGAAAGTAGAGACATTCATTCGCCAGCAACATCTGCTCCAGTCCGACGGACGTTATCTCGTGGCCTTGAGCGGAGGTGCCGACAGTGTTTGTTTGTTGCTTGTCCTGAAGCAGTTAGGCTATTTCGTTGAAGCAATTCATTGTAACTTCCACCTGCGTGGAGAAGAGTCTGACCGAGACGAGGATTTCTGCCGTAGCCTCTGCGCCGGAAAGCAAATCCCGCTCCATCTCGTTCACTTTGACACCCGTGAATACGCACAGTTACACAAGGTCAGCATCGAGATGGCAGCCCGTCAGCTTCGCTACCATCATTTTGCCAGTCTTTGTCATGATCTGGGCTTCGACGGAGTCTGCGTGGCCCACCATCAGGATGACGTGGCAGAAACCGTCCTGATGAACCTCATTCGCGGCACAGGCATCAAAGGACTCTCGGGCATTAAACCCAAAATCCAACAAAGGCTACGGGTAGGCGCGAAAGCGGGAATCCCAACCAACTTGACCGTTATCCGCCCCCTGTTGTGTGTAACACGCGATGAAATCGAGCATTTTCTGAAAGAAATCGGGCAGGATTACGTGACCGACAGCACCAATCTGGTGCCCGATGTCCTGCGCAATAAAATCCGTCTGCAGGTATTGCCATTACTCGATGAAATCGCCCCTTCTGCCTCACGAAACATCGTTGAAACCGCTGAAAACGTGGCATTTGCAGAAGAGTTCCTTGACCAGGCCGTTTCCGGGATGATGGAAGAGCTGAAAGAAGAAGGCTCTATCCCCGTCAGTAAGATCAAGAGCGAGTATCTGCTGTTCAGGATTCTTTCGGACTATGGATTCACCTCCGTTCAGATCAAGCAGATCTATGCCCATCTCGATGCCCCCACGGGAACGGAATTCCGCTCTGAAAGCCACATCCTGGTGTTCGACCGTGGCCGTCTGCTCATCGAAGAAGTGGAGAAGAATCCTTTCCATGAAATGCATATTCCCGAGGAAGGCACCTATATCCTCGATGAAACCGCCAAACTCCGCATTGAGCGGATGCCCAAGCCCGAAGGTTTTGAGATTCCCCGTTCAAGTGATGTGATAGCCGTGGATGCCGACCGCTTGAAGTTTCCTTTGACCGTAAGGCTCCCCCAGGAAGGCGACCGTTTCACCCCCTTTGGCATGCAGGGCAGCAAGTTGGTCAGCGATTTCCTGACCGACCAGAAACTCTCCCTCCTTGAAAAGCGCCGTCAGCTGATAATCCTCGATTCCACCGGCAGAATCCTCTGGGTAGTAGGCCTCCGTCCGGACAATCATTTCCGCATCACAGACTCCACCCGCACCATCCTCCGCCTCTCAATCGAGAAGGAGTAAACAAATCAGCTCACATAAGTAGCGAAATCGGCTCAAATTTGCAAGAAAATGAGCCAAAAATAATGAGAAAATGAGCCGATTTTAAGGATAGCTCCCATTTCTTATTGCGTATTTGTGAATTGTTTAAGCAAAAGAAAAGAAAAAATGCATTTAAATAGTCAAACCAAAATTGCACCCGAAGACCATTGCTCCAGGTGCATATCTTTGTATTCCCTCCCTCGGGAGGGTTAGGGAGGGGTTGGGTTACATTTTTATCTTCACGCTCTTTGAGCCAACCTTCACGATGGCGATTTCTCCGCGCTGGAGGTTGGTGGCGATGGAAGCCTGACCGTTCTTGATGGTGGCAGCGCCTAACATCTTGCCGTCGGCAGAATAAACGGTCAAGGGGAGTCCGTTTTGTTCACCCCTTACGGTAATGTTTCCGTCCTTGGCAGAAATCAGCACTGGGATGCTCTCCGCAAAGGCCTTGGCTGAAGAAGCAGAAGGTGTGGTCTCCGTAAATACGGCATCCGTCCATACCAATGTGGCTGTGGCCACATCAGAATTAGTATAACCCGACTTGGTGGCATATACGCTGATTTCATAAGTGGCTGAAAGGTCTATGCTGTTGGCAACGGCCGATTTGATGTCCGAATCGGTAATGGTGTAATGATATTCCACCCCTTCCGTATTGCAAGAGAACGTAAGTTTCTTATTGGCATAACTGATAGAAGGTGTGGCGCATTTCTTCTCTTCAGGCTGCGTGCTGCTTCCTGGCTCTCCCTCTTCAATAAACAAGAATTTGTTCCAGTAATACGTTGACTTGTATTTATCTATAGTTCCTTTGGGTACATAAAGTGTGACGTTATAGAACACATCATCAAGGAAACAGTTATAAGAAATTGAACAAGGATTCTCCATTTTAGAAATCACAGAGGTCAGACCGCTGCACCAAAAGAAAGCAGTGTCTCCGATGCCGGTCACGGAATTGGGGATGGTTACAGAGGTCAGACCGCTGCACCAAAAGAAAGCAGAGCGTCCGATGCTGGTCACGGAATTGGGGATGGTCACGGAGGTCAGGCCGCTACAATACTCAAAAGCATAGTTTCCGATTCTGGTGACGGAATTAGGGATGGTTACAGAGGTCAGGCCGCTGCAACCACGGAAAGCCTCGTCTCCGATGCTGGTCACGGAATTGGGGATGGTCACGGAGGTCAGGCCGCTACAACCAGAGAAAGCATCGTTTCCGATGTAGGTCACGGAATTGGGGATGGTTACAGAGGTCAGGCCGCTGCAACCAGAGAAAGCATCGTTTCCGATGCTGGTCACCTTTCTTGTACGAGACATATAGGTTACTTCTTCTGGGATGTTGACCACTCCAGAATAACGGTCAGATGAATTGCTGCTTTTGCGTGTTACTGCAAACTCTGTACCATTGTTAATGTAATTGTAATAGATGGTGACACCATCTGCATTCTCTACAGCGATGTCATAGGCACTAGCCAGCAAAGGAAGGGCCAGCAATAATGTGGATAAGAAAAGTTTCTTCATGATACTTGTATTTTTAGATTGTTATTATTTCGACTCGGATAGATACAAAAAAACGTGGACTAATTACTTCGTCTACGCTATCAAGGTATCGCCAAACACCATGCACACATCTACGAGTAAGAGCCCACGCCGAATCGACGTGAGCATTAACTATTACCCTTGTGTGCTTCTTAAATTTGGCGATTTTAGATAGCAAGAATAAAGCTAACGCTTCTTCCTTATGTCCTTATGTTTATTTTAGCCCATAGGCATTATTCTGTTTTGAGGGTTGATATTATTGTATATGTTATTCTTCGTTAGCCCACTCCTCCCAGTTGATATCCGAGAGATAGTGTTCCACTTGATTTCTCAGTTCTGGAATACCATTGATGGCCGTATCATAAAGAGTTGCCGGATTTATACTGGCATACCCATGCACCAACACGTGCCGCATTCCCTGCACAACCGACCACATGATTTCAGAATGTGCTTTCTTGAAATCTTCTGTCAACATATATGCCGCTTCACCAACGATTTCAACATTTTTCATGATAGCATAATATGTACGAATGTCAGCCTCAAAACTGTCAAGCGTGAACCCTTTTATCAGCTCCGAGACGTTGTTGGAATACTCAACAATATCTTCAAGTCGTCCCTTATCTCTAGCTCTTTCTCTCATATATCAGTTTTTTGTCACGGTTGGCAGTTGCAGAAGCGTAAGGACGAAGAGTTCCTTCTTCTACCAAATCGACTTCACGCCCTAACAATTCTTTCAAATCCATATACATCCCTCCCATCGTGAAAAGGGTGAATGGTTTGCCAGAACGGTCGGGCACGAACAGTATGTCCACATCGCTTTCCGGTGTCTCCTCACCCCGGGCAAACGAGCCAAAGAGCCATGCCTTCAAGACGGGTTGTGTCTTGAAGTAGTCGGCTATTTGTTGTTTCATCAACTCTGTGCTCATATATTCTCCCTTTATGGTTTTCGAAGGCAAAGATAAACAATCATTTTGAAACAGCAAAGGAAAAGGGAAAGAAAAAACAAAAGCCTCCACAGAGTTTTTGTTCCGTGGGGGCTTTTATCCTAAATACGCAATCTCTACTGTTGTTGCTTTTCCTTAACAATCCATTTAGCTATGCCATGAACCTTTTTGCGCTTAAAGCCCTTCAAGCTGAGCATCTTTCCGACTTTCTCCGCCGACAGCCTGATACCTGTAGTCTTTGACATCAGATTGCCAAGGACCTGATGAGCCTGCAGGAGAATAGCATCCTTGTCGCTGTCATCACACGGCTCAAAGTAGGTGGTTATCAGTTCCTCCTCAACGCTTACGGCCTTGAAGCGGGAATTGTGAGATTCCACCATGGCTTGCTCCTTCTGGTCGAACCAGAATTGGAATCCCGCCTTAAACAGCTGATAGGCCTGAGCATAGACTTGTGGCAGATTGACATTTTTCAGGCCGAAGTCGATATCTGTCACATTTTGGCAGAGGAATCGGCGGTTGCCAGTGAGGTCATGAAGGATTTGGACACCATTTGCCGTTCCACAGAAAGAACACCTGCGGACATAGCGCTTTGACAGCTTGGTATATGCCCTGCGGGTGTAGATCTGAGACTCGGTTATCAGTTCCTTCGTTTCCTCAATATGTTTAGCCTTCATGTTCTCCACCTCGTCCATATTGTAGAGTGCCAACTCGCTAAGCTGAATCTTGGTTTCCTTGTCTTTCGGCTGGAGGAATCCCATCGCATAGTAATCCTTCAATTCCTTTGGCAAGATGTTTTTGAACCATGTAGACTTACCGATACCCTGTTTGCCACAGAATATGATGGCAGTCTGATTTACAACATCTTCCTTATCCAAGCTACCCACAAAGGCAACGAGCCACTTCTTCAGGCACCAGTAGAAATAATCATCATCGTCTGTCTTGACTGTCTGCGATAGCTGGCGGATGTGGTCTTCGCCATCCCATATTGGCAGTTTGTTCAACCATTCCTTATAGGGGTCATACGTAGGCCATAGGGAAGAGAAAATGATGGATGAGAGAGTCTCTCTTGAACATGGAATGTTCTGGAGAGTGATATTCACCTTCATGGTGTTCAAGTCTTCGTCGGTCAACTCTTTGAAAATCAATGAGTTACCGTCATGAAATTCCGTCTTCTGATTTGCGGAGTTTTTGCGAAATGAATATTTCGCTTGCAAATAATTGATGATTTGCTGAGTGTTATTGGCCATTCGGTCCTTCATTTTTAAACAGTTCTTTAATGAATACATCGTCATAATAAAACTCCAACTTCAAGTCGTTGGTAATTTGCTCCTTGATGGAGTCATCAATGTCAAAAAAGTCAAGATACTTCTCGACTGAGTAGTTTCCATTGTGAAGATTCAGCTCTCTGTACCACTTCAATCTATTCAAAGTTGTCATGGCAAGATTAAAGCCATGCTTTCGCAAAGCTTTACCAATGAAAGCCAGTTCCTTTTCAATGGTCCACTTTTGGAGATGCTCTTTATCTACATCGTAAGCGTTGTAGAGGTATGACAAGCGCTTGTCTAGCTCTTCATTTCCAAGGAATTGTTTTGCGGACTCTCCCGCAACGTGGTGTTTTGTGTAGTGCGTGAAACAATCCCAGAAACGATATTGTAGCCAATGATCGTCCTTTAGTTTTTCAAGTTCTGCAAGAAACAGAGCTTGAAATTTGTCACTGTACTCATCACAATAAATGTGATACTCATACCTGAGGTTTTCAGGCAGCTGGCTGATCAGATTTTGATTCTGTGCAGCTAATTTTTCGTTGTTATACATATATTATTATTTTTAAACGTTGCAAATATACAATCTCTTTTCATTTTGCTAAAACGGATTATTTTTTCTCTAATTAAAGCTAAGTAAAACCGTTAATCCATCAAGCCTCCTTGAAGGGAAGGTTGGGCAGGTTATTTTCTCAAATCCACAACCTTGAAAATAAATTCAAGTCTTGTAACAGCATGTGTTCCAGCCGTTTGCGTTTTCAAGAAATTTATTCCTTGCCAGTAAATCATGTGATTTCTACCTGCCCCACTTACCCTCAACCTTTATCCAAAATTATTCCCTGTTACATTCGCTGAGCGGGTCTGCATCGTAGAGGTCACACAAATGCATCACCACATTATCAATATCAGGGATACCAGAGTAGAGTTTGGCTCGCTCACCCGCAATGTGATGCGAAGTGTAGTAAGTCAAGTTGTCAAAAACTCGGCCTTGGACTGACATCGCCCCTCCTTGGCCATCCAAATAAGTAAGAATGTTAGTAAAATAATTGTAGAAGTTCAAGCTGAAAGGCTCTTTGTAAACCTCAATTTGACTACTCACCCAATCATTAAGAGCGGTTCTTTCCTTTGTCTTGAGCCTGTTTAGGCTCTTTTTAAATTCTTTAAATGACTTATTGTCTACCATGTTATTTTATGTATTTAGTATAAGAGCGAACTATTCGCACTTTTCTTCAGGCAAAGGTATAAGAAATATAAATGCCTTACAAATGGGTAAATTTTCTACTAACCCTTTTAACATTCATTTAGAAAGATGCTTTTATCTTCCTCTTTGGCTACCATAAAAAAGTCCCCCTCTGAATGGAGGAGGACTTCTTGGTTAAAGAGAGTAGGGGATTAAGGCTCGGGCTCTTCATCTTTGCCGCGTTCCTCAATCTCGGCAGCATTAGCCAGATCTGCGGTGTTCTGGAAGACGATGCCGTTGATCATATTGCGCACCCTTTTGTGGGTACCGCTGTCAACGGTGGCCTCAGGCTGGAAGAGTACACGTACTCCCTTCAGATTCTCTAGGATAGAAAAATCCTTTACCGAGGATACTCCCTTCGAGGAAATACCAATCTTGAAGGTTCCGAAGCCGTTGATGTGAACTCTTTGAGAGGCCTGCAGGGCATCGGTGATGACCTCCACCATTTCGGTCAGCACGGCTTTGGCATCGGATTTCTTGGCCGTAGAGTTACGCTGAATCCTTTCTGCAATACCATCAAGGTCGATGGTTCCCGTGTACACAGGACGAGCATACCACTTCTGATAAGCCTCCGTCATGTGCTCATTGTTGTTCTGAACAAGTTTGTACAAGTGTGACATAGTTGTGAAGTTTATAGTTTTTGAGTTTAAAGTTGAGAGGGGCTTTCCCTCTTCTGTCACTTCAAAGGTACGAAAAACTGCTGACTCATTTCCCGTAATATCCCGTTCCAACCCGTTCTCATCGTTTATTCGAAAGTTTTTTTCCACCCATTAGAAGCCTTGCTTCCAATGGTTAGAAGGGTTGCTTCCACCCATCAGAAACAACCTTTCCACCCATCAGAAATAAAGCGAGAAATACTATTAAAGTTAGCATTGAAAAAACTTGCATAATTCATTAAAAATGAGTATATTTGCAATATGGAAAGGATGACAAAAACATATGGCAGGACCGAGCTGGCACAGCTCTACTGCCCCGGACTTACAGCAGATGCTGCTTGGAGAAAGCTCAAGAGGTGGATAAACCTCAACCGCGACCTCTCTGCACGGCTTCAAGAATTAGGTTACTCAAATTCACAGCGTACTTTCACACCTAAAATGGTTGAGCAAATCATTTATTGGTTGGGAGAGCCTTGAGTGATGCATCTTTTTATTAGGAAAAGAGCATGATTATTTGGAGAATTGGGATAAATGATGTATTTTTGCATGCAAAAAATTGGACGATAACGTATATGCATACAAGAGAAGAGAAATTGGAGGCCTTCGGACGGCTGCTGGATGTGCTGGACAGACTGCGGAAGGAATGTCCGTGGGACAGGAAACAGACCAACGAGAGTCTGAGGCCGAATACGATAGAGGAGACCTTCGAGCTGTGTGACGCGCTCCTGAAAAACGACAAGAAGAATATCTGCAAGGAACTGGGCGACGTGATCATGCACGTGATGTTCTATGCCAAAATCGGCGAAGAAACTGGGGATTTTGACATTGCCGACGTCTGCAACAAGGAGGCTGACAAGCTGATTTTCCGTCATCCGCACGTGTATGGCGAGGCTGAGAGTCTGAAGCATTCACATCTGGCCCAGGCTGCTGAAGGAAAGGAACTTTCGCCGAAGCAGGTGCTGGAAAACTGGGAACAAATCAAGATGAGGGAGAAGGACGGCAACAAGAGTGTGCTGAGTGGTGTGCCTGATGCGCTGCCTTCCATCATCAAGGCCTACCGCATTCAGGAGAAGGCCCGCAATGTGGGATTCGACTGGGAGGACCGTCAGGATGTATGGGCCAAGGTGCGTGAGGAACTCGGGGAACTGGAGGCTGAGCTGAAGAAGGAAGACAAGGAAAAAGCCACCGATGAATTGGGCGATTTTCTCTTCTCGGTGATCAATGCGTCGAGGCTCTACAAGCTGAATCCCGACAATGCGCTGGAATATACCAACCAGAAATTCATCCGCCGTTTCAACTATATCGAGGAACATTCCATTAAGACGGGTAAGCCCTTGACAGAAATGACTTTAGGCGAGATGGATAAACTTTGGAATGAAGCCAAGGAACTGGAAAGACAATAACGGAATCAACAAAGATATGAAAAGACTGATATACATTTTCGCAGCCATGCTGATCCTGGGTGTCAGCGGTTGCAAGGAGCAGAAGAAGCCGACTCCGAAACTTTGGAACGACCTGGAGGATGACAGCGTTGAGATGGATGACACCACCTTATATGGCGTCTGTGGAGACGGAACAGCCATGCACTCGCTGGAGCTGATCACCAACCAGGGAGACACGCTGACCATGGGTCTCGGCGAAGAGGATGATACGATTTCATGCGTAAAAGGTGGACTGTCGGTGGGTGACCGTCTGGCTGTCATCGTCAAGAAAGGAAGCGGTGATGAATGGGACAGAGCCTCGCTGGTGGTCAACCTGACGACGCTGCTGGGCAAGTGGTCGGCCCTTGACAAGACCTTCGAACTGCAGGAAGGCGGCGTGGTGGTGAGCACCGTGGTGGAGCCCCATCCCCTTACCGAATGGAAGATCTTCAACGGCCATCTGGTGCTTTCTACCGACACCTTCGACATCTATGAACTGGGCGCCGATTCGCTCTATCTGGAGAACAAGAAGGGGATATTTGCTTATAAGAGGATGAAATAAAACCCCTTCCCCGACCCTCCCCGAGGGGAGGGAGTTGAATCCTGAAACCTGAAACTTAAATCATGGAACCGTTTAAAGTTCACATACTGGGTTGCGGAAGTGCGCTTCCCACCTTGCACCACATGGCTTCCTCGCAGGTAGTGGAATTGCGTGACAAGCAGTTCATGGTGGATTGCGGGGAAGGTACCCAGGTCCAGATACGCCGTTCACGCATCAACTTCAACAAGATTCAGGCGGTCTTCATCTCGCATATCCACGGTGACCATTGCTTCGGACTGATCGGGATGATCAGCACCTTCGGACTTCAGGGACGCAAGTCTCCGCTTCAGGTGTATGCCCCGGCAGCCCTCGGACCAATGCTCCAGTCGCAGATAGAACTCTTCTGCCAGCATCTCAGCTTTGAGGTGGTCTTCCACGCCATTGACACGGAAAAGACCGATGTCATCTATGAGGACCGCTCACTCACGGTTTCCACCATCCCCCTGCAGCACAGGCTGCCCACATGCGGTTTCCTCTTCCGTGAAAAGCCCACCTTGCCGCATATCCGGCGCGATATGATAGACTATCTGGAAATCCCCGTCTCGCAAATCAACAACATCAAGAACGGGGCAGGGTGGACCACTCCCGAGGGACGCACCTACAGCCATGAGGAACTGACCACGCCCGCTGAACCCACAAGGGCCTATGCCTATTGCTCCGACACCCGCTATGTTCCCACACTCCACGAACTGATTGCCGGCGTTGACCTGCTCTATCACGAGAGTACCTACTGCCGCGACAGTCAGCACAGGGCCGAGGCCTACTGGCACAGTACGGCAGCAGATGCCGCCACGGTAGCCCGTGAGGCAGGGGTGAAGAAACTGCTGCTGGGCCACTACAGTTCGCGCTATCCCGACGAGAATGCCTTCCTGGATGAAGCCCGTGAGATATTCCCGGAATCCTACCTTACCAACGAAAATGACATCTTCTACGTCTGAATTTCCATACGAGGGGCAAAAAAACGGGTGAAATATTTGGAAGTTTCAAGTTAAATACCTAAATTTGCACCAAATATATACGCGTATGAAGAAATATTTACTAAAAATATCACTCTCCCTGGCTTTGTTGGCCGGTTTGCCTGCGATGAGCATGGCAGCCATTGAAATCATCGATCAGGATGCTCAGACCACGGTGATTTCGCAGACCACCAACAACACCCTCCATATCGTGAATGCCAACGGGGACGTGGTCTATATCTACAACGTGGCAGGCAAGTGCATCAAGACTTTCAAGGTGGAAGGCCCTGACCGCCAATATGAACTCAACCTTCCGAAAGGAATCTACATCGTAAAAGTAGGTAACACTGCTCGACGCATCACCGTGAAATAATGCGCAGAATTTCCTGGGTAGTATTCTTTTCAGCAGCCATGCTTCTGATGGCTTGTCAGGAAAAGGACACCTATTCAAATAAAGATTTGACATTGGAAGCGTTTTCAGCAATGGAAACGCCTTCTTTTGCTATCAACTCGCATACCATCCGCAAGCATATTTCCCATATCCAGAAGGCCGATACCGGCAGGCTGGCCGTGGACAAAGAGGTGCGCAACTACTACCGTCAGGAACGCCCTTTCCTATGGATTGACCGTCATGGGATTGACCAGCGGGCAGACTCGTTGCTCTATTGGATTGAAAGAGTGGGAGAGACGGGTGTAGACCCCGCCATCTACCGCCTGGAGAAGATCAAGGAAGACCTTGCCAGGCTCCGCATGCTCGACCTGACGGAAGAGCAGGACATCAACCGCGTGATGGCCAGGCTGGAATACAATCTCACAAGGGCCTACCTGCGCTATGCATCCTGCCAGCATTTCGGCTATGTGAATCCTGCCTACACACTCAACCACTGTGCCGTGAAGGACTCCGATTCCACCCACGTCACCTACTACCATGTCTTTGACGTGAAGATGAGCCATCCCAACGAGGCTTTCTTCACAAAGGCCTACCATAAGATCATCCACGACAGCGTGGACCTTTTCCTCCGTGAAATCCAGCCCACGGGCAAGATGTACCGGAAACTGGTGGACTACCTGAACACCAAGCAGCCCACGGGAGATGAACGCCGCAAGGTGATCTGCAGCATTGAGAGATGCCGCTGGCAGACGGATGATTCACCCGAGAAGCATGACAAATACGTATTCGTGAACATCCCTTCCTTCCGCCTCTATGCCTATGGCGAGGACTCGGTACTGACCATGAAGGTGGGTTGCGGCAAGCTCAAGACGCGTACACCACTCATCCATTCCACCATCAAGCGGATGGACCTCAATCCGAAGTGGTTCGTTCCCAAGAGCATTGCCAAGGGGATTGCCCACAGTTACGGCTACATGCGCCGCAACAACATGTATATCTACGACAGGAAGGCCGGCAAGCTGTCGCCTGAACACAGCTCCTATTCGCGTATCATGGAAGGCAAGCAGTATATCGTACAGGAGGGCGGACCGGGCAATTCACTGGGCCGCATCATCTTCCGGTTCGACAACAACCACAGCGTCTACCTGCACTACACGAACACGCCCTGGTTCTTCCAGCAGAGCGTCAGGACTGTCAGCCACGGATGCGTGAGAGTGGAAAAGCCGTTGGAACTGGCTGTTTTCCTGCTGAAGAAGAAGGATCAGGACCTGATAGACAGAATCAAATATTCGATGGAGGCTGACCTCAATCCCAACGACAACGAGCCTGATGAGAAGCCTGTGGTTGACCGCAAGAAACTCATAGGAAGTGTCAACGTGGAACCGGAAATCCCCGTTTTCATCGGTTATTTCACCTGCTATCCTTCGCCTGACGGAGAGCTGCAATATTATAAAGATGTGTATGGCTACGATGCCGCCATCTGGAAAGAAATGAAAAAATACCTGCTTTGACTGAGAACGATATATTGAAACTGCTGTCCAAGCCCGAGACCCAGCGGAAGGGCTTTGAGATGATCGTGCGCCAGTATAGCGAAATGCTCTACTGGAAGATACGCAATATCGTCCTGGATCACGAGGATGCCAATGACGTCCTACAGAATACGTTCATCAAAGCCTGGCAGGGATTGGGTGAATTCCAGTCAAAGTCGAAACTCTCCACCTGGCTCTACCGTATCGCCGTGAATGAATCGCTCGATCACCTGAGAAAGAAGAAAAATAAAGTGAGTGCCGATGAAGACATCTCGGTGGCCAACCGGCTGCTGGCCGATGAATTCTTCGACGGTGATGAAGCACAGGCCCTGTTGCAGGAAGCCATCGCGCAACTGCCTGATGTTCAGCGAACTGTGTTTACTTTGCGCTATTATGAAAACATGAAATATTCAGAGATGAGCATCGTGATGAAAACCTCAGAAGGTGCCCTGAAAGCCTCTTATCACATCGCTGTGAAAAAAATTCATGACTATCTATTAAACTTTTCCAAATCCTAATCGTCTAACAATCAAAGAAATCATTATGAAAGAAGAGAATTATCTTAAACAAGCCTACGGCACGGAGACACCTTTCAAGGTGCCTGAGGGATATTTCGATGACTTTGCTACCCGCATGATGGAGATGCTGCCCGAGCAGGAAGCCAAGGTTGTCGAGATGAAGCCTTCTGTATGGCTGCGCTGGCGTCCCTATGTGGCTGCTGCCAGTATCTGTGCGGTAATCTGTGGCTCGGCCCTGTTCTACTTCGGACAACAAAACACCGAGCAGACGACGGCCTATTCGGGCATGAATACTCCTGCCACCGAGATTTCTATGGAGCAGGCTGCTGACTATGTGATGATTGACAATGACGACATTTACAATTATTTAGCAGATTATTGATGAAAAAAGTACTTCTATTATTCATATTGCTCATGAGCCTGACTCAGGCATCGGCCCAGTTCGGTAACATGCCGAAATTCGACCCGCAGCAGTTTCAGGCCAATATGGAGCAGTTCATCACGACCGAGGCTGCTCTCTCACCCAAACAGGCAGAGGCTTTCTTCCCAGTCTATCGTGAGATGCAGAAGAAGCAGCGTGTGCTCTTCGATCAGCAGCGTCGTCTCCGTCATATCAAGCCGACGGATGAAGCTGGTTGCCGTGATGCTATTCAGAAGAGCGATGACTGCGAACTCCAACTGAAGGAAATCCAGTTGCAGTATCATAAGAAGTTCATGAAGATTCTTCCCGCCTCAAAGGTCTATGATGTCCTGCGTGCTGAGGAGAAGTTCCATCGCCAGATATTCGGCATGAACAGATTCGGAAGAGGAGGAAGAGGCAGAATGGGAAGACAATAAAGAATCTTCACATATCCGATAGGTAAACACATAAAAAAAGCCGTTTTCATCGAGAAAGCGGCTTTATTGTTTGCGTATAAGAAAGGTTTTAACCTATCAGTTCCACACTCCGTTTCAGGAATTTGTCGAGGGCTTCTCCGCGAAGCATACCGTTCTGCAGGAGTGCCAAGTCAATCAGCTGATGGACCACCTTGTTGTCCTTGGCGGCATCGGCGATGATCTGCTTCTTCTTGTCCTGCTGCTCGTCGATGGCCTTCTGCGTGTTGCTCAGGTCGTCCTTCTCTTCCTGTGTCACCTCTTCAGGCTTCTTCTTGTTCTGCTCCTGACGGAGAATGGTCAGACGGGCTTCCTGTCCCTTGATTTCAGCAAGAACCGGTTTCAGGGCTTCCTCGGTTTTGGCGGTTTCATCGGCAATAACCTTCTTGATAAGCGGATGGTCGGCATTGAGCACCAGGTTGTAGGCATCGGGCATCTGTGAATAGAATCCCATTCCCTGCTGGTAGCGGCTCATGTCCTTCATACGGCGCATATATTCACTCTGCGTGATAACTACGGGCTGGGCCTGCTCACCAAGGCTCTCCACTTCCACGTAGAACTCAGCCTTCTCCAGTTTGGGCATTTGTGAACGGAAGGTCTCTGACAAATTGTCACTCGCTTCTTTCTCAAGTGTGTTCTTCGGGGCATCCTCCTTCACGATGAGACGGTCGATAATGTCACCGTCAACGCGGGTGAAGCGGCTCTTCTCGAACTTCTGCTCCAGCATTCCCACCATCGGCGTGTCAAGTTGTCCGTCCATCATCAGCACGGAATAGCCTTTGGCCTTTGCACCTTCAATGAAGGAGTATTCGGCCTCCTTGTCGTTCGCATACAGATAGATCAGATTGCCGTCCTTGTCGGTCTGGTTGTCCTTGATGAGCGTCTTGTATTCCTCATAGGTAAAGAACTTGCCGTCCACATCCTTCAGCAACGCGAAATCCTTGGCACGGTCGTAGAAGTCCTCCTGTGAGAGCATACCGTAGTGGATGAAGAGTTTCAGGTCGTCCCACTTCTCCTCGAAATCCTTGCGGTTTTCCTTAAAGAGTGAACTCAGACGGTCGGCTACCTTCTTGGTGATATAGGTGGAGATCTTCTTGACGTCACGGTCGCTCTGCAGATAGCTGCGGCTCACGTTCAGTGGGATGTCGGGTGAGTCAATCACACCGTGAAGCAACGTCAGGAACTCCGGCACAATACCCTCCACCTGATCCGTTACGAACACCTGATTGCAATAGAGCTGAATCTTATTGCGCTGGATGTCAATGTTTTGCTTGATACGCGGGAAATAGAGGATACCTGTCAGGTTGAACGGATAGTCCACATTCAGGTGAATCCAGAACAACGGTTCGTCCTGCATGGGGTAGAGCGTGCGGTAGAACGACTTATAGTCCTCGTCCTTCAAGGTGGAAGGCGTCTTCGTCCAGAGAGGCTCCACGTTATTGATGATGTTGTCCTCGTCGGTATCCACCTGCTTGCCGTCCTTCCATTCGGTCTTCTTGCCAAAGGCGATGGAAACGGGCAGGAACTTACAATACTTGTTGAGCAACCGCTCAATGGTGGCTTTCTCCAGGAATTCCTTGCAGTCATCGTCGATATAAAGGATGATATCCGAGCCGCGGTCAGCCTTCTCTACCTCTTCAATCGTGAATTCAGGACTGCCGTCGCAACTCCATTTCACGGCCTTCTCGCCTTCACGATAACTCTTGGTCACGATTTCCACCTTCTTCGACACCATGAATGAAGAATAGAAACCCAGTCCGAAGTGGCCGATGATGGCATTGGCCGTATCCTTATACTTGTCGAGGAAGTCTGTCACGCCCGAGAAGGCAATCTGGTTGATGTACTTGTCTATTTCCTCAGCTGTCATTCCGATACCACGGTCGCTGATGGTCAATGTGCCTTTGTCAGCATCAAGAGAGACATGCACGGTCAAGTCACCCAAATCCCCGTTGAAATCGCCTTTTTCTTTCAGCGTCTTCAATTTCTGGGTAGCGTCAACTGCATTGCTCACCATCTCGCGGAGGAAAATCTCATGATCAGAATAGAGAAACTTTTTGATGACGGGGAATATGTTCTCTGTCGTAACCCCGATATTACCTTTTTGCATAATTTGAATGTAATTAAGTTTCTGCCTTTCACTCTTGCAAAATCCGTGCCAGAGCAAGAAATGACATGGAACCGGGCTCATGGAGTTTACGTCAAGTATCAAATAATGTCAAAAAGGTATTAATTTATTTCAAAGCCAAATAATTCTTTCTTTTTTATTTGAAACAAACCGAAATTTTCATTATCTTTGCGAAGAAAATCAGGAATGTTTTAAGCAGACATGGAAACGCAATCGAAAAAGTACAGTATTATTGCTGACTATTACTCGCAACATTATGATGAGGTGTTAGGCTTCGTGTCTAAGCGGATGATGTATGCCGAGGGTGCTGAGGACATCGTTCAGAATGTCTTTGTCAGGCTTTTGCGTACCGATAAGATGATTACTCCGATTACACTTCCGTGCCTGGTCTATACCACTGCCCGCAACCTGCTCATCGACTACTGGCGTCATCATCAGTCGGTGGAGGAATATGAACATTTCATCGTGCAGCAGGGGGTGAGTGATGATCTCGATGTGGCTTCTGTCTATAGCGCCGTTGAAATTACGGAGATTCTGGAGCGTGGCATTGCCCGCCTGACTGACCATCAGCGAACCATTTACCGTATGAATATATATGAAGGGAAGAAGGTTTCGGAAATTTCCGAGACGCTTCATCTCACTTATAAGAGCGTGGAAAGCCGTCTGGGCATCGCTCGAAAGGAAATCCGCCAGTATATGAAGCGTATGCTGGCCTAAAGTCACCTTTTATTCGATAGGTAGGTTTTTTTAGGTAACAGTCCCCGCATTAACGTAGTGATACGTACAGCGGGGACATTTTTTTAGTTCTGCTTGAAAGCCAGCACCTTGGTCATTTCCGGATCCAGATAGAAGGTGCGCACGATCGTGTCTTCCTGTTGTATCACCTTCATCCGCATATAGATGATTTTTCCGGGTACAGGCTTATCCCATTTGATGCCTTTCTTGAAGGCTTTGTCCTGAGGAGCCTGCTGCTGAAGAGCAATGAGCACACTGTCTTTCACCTTGTAGGTACTGTCCATCGAGATGTATTCCGTCTTGAACTCGGCATTCACCAGATTCTGTCTGAGAAAGTCCTCAACGGCATTGCTGGCCTTGCGCCGATTGCCACATGCAACCAGCACAAGGGTACACATTATTATATATAATACCTTTCTCATTTCTTGGCAGGTATGTTCTTCAGGATTTCGAGCAGATGATCCCATACCATCTGAACCGTGGGAATGAGCAGACGCTCATCGGGTGAGTGCACACCACGAAGGGTGGGACCGAAGCTCACCATATCCATATGCGGATATTTCTCGGAGAAGAGTCCGCATTCCAGACCTGCGTGAATGCCGAGCACCTTGGGATCTTTGTTGAAAAGCTTCTTATAAGCTTCGACGGTAATCTTTGTCAGTTCGCTATTGGCATTCATCTTCCAGGCAGGATAGCCATCGCCCTGGTTCACTTCAGCACCGGCCAGTTCAAACACGGCCTTGATGGAAGCTGCCATATTGCGGAGGTTGCTCATCACGTTACTGCGCTGGGAAGCCACCACCTTCACCTGTCCGTCCTGGGTTTCCACGCTGGCCACATTGCTCGAAGTCTCTACCAGCCAGGCAATCTCCTCGTCCTGACACATCGTCAGAATACCGTTGTGCATGGCCTGCAGGCAGCGAATCAGGTTCTTTGCCGTCTTGTCGTCCATTACCTCTGTGGGCTCCGTGCTTTCCATCAGGAACTCCATCGTGGTATCCGTCACGTGGAACTCATCTGCGGCCTCCGTAGCAAACACATTCCAGTCGGCTCTCACGTTCTCCTTCATGGCATTGGGCACGGCTATAATGAGCTGGCCGTCGCGAGGAATGGCATTGTGCATCTTACCGGAATTGAAGCAGGCCAGGCGAACGTCTGTCTTCTGCATCTGGGCATAGATGAAACGGGCCAGCAGCTTGATGGCATTGGCGCGTTTCTTGTTGATGTCGTCACCTGAATGACCGCCTACAAGACCTTTCAGCGCTATCTTGAGGAAGAAGTAGCCTTCGGGTGCCTTTTCCTTCGTATAGTGGAAGATACCTTCCGTTGTAATACCGCCGGCACATGATACAAATATCTGGCCTTCATCCTCTGAGTCGAGGTTAATCAGGTAACGGCCGTTCATGAAGTCACCCTTCATGCCGAAGGCACCTGTCAAGCCAGTCTCTTCGTCACGGGTGAAGACACACTCGATAGGACCGTGCTCAATATCATCGGAATCCAGGATAGCCAATTCAATGGCATCACCGATACCGTCGTCGGCACCGAGTGTGGTTCCCTTGGCCCTCATCCACTCACCATCGATGTAAGTCTCGATGGGATCGTTCAGGAAGTCAATCTCATGGTCCACGAGTTTGTCGCAAACCATATCCATATGGCTCTGAAGAATCACCGTTTCAAGGTTCTCATAGCCTTTGGTGGCACCCTTGCGGATCAGCACGTTACCGGTCTCATCCACCTTGGTTTCCAATCCACGGCTTTCACCAAATTCCTTCAAGTACTCAATCATCTTTTCCTCGTGCTTCGAAGGACGTGGAATCTGATTGATTTTTGCAAATTGCTCGAAAACACGAGCGGGTTTTAAATCACTTTTATTCATTATTAATGTAATTTTATTTTGAAATTCAAGGGATATTTCGTATCTTTGCACTCGATTTTGCATTACAAATGCATGCAAAGATAATAAAAATGCTGAAAACTCTTGTCATAACCGTGTTAATAATTGCTATTTGTGTAGCATTATTGAGCGTAAAAGTGATTTTCAAGAAGAACGGAAAGTTCTCCTCGCAACACATTCACGACAATGAAGCATTGCGCCAGCAAGGCATCCATTGTGTGCTCGATCAGGACCGGGAAGCAAGGGAGGCAGACAAAGCATATTAAGAATCAAAACATTATAAAGAAAATGAAAAAGACATTTATCGTTGCACTCTGTGCCGTTATGATGGCATCTTGCAACAAACAGGCACCCAAGGTTGACGAGAAGCCGGCCAGTCAGAATGCTCCCCAGGAACTGAAGATTGCTTTCGTGGAAGTAGACTCTATTATGACTCAGTACACTTTCTGCAAGGAAAAGAGCAAGGAACTTGAGAAGAAAGGCAACAATATCCAGAACACGCTTGCCCAGAAGCAGCAGGCCCTTCAGAATGCTGCCGTGAAGTTCCAGCAGGACATTCAGGCCAACAAGTACACCCAGCAGCAGGCTGAGTCTGTCCAGGCTGGTCTCCAGAAGCAGAACAACGACCTGCAGGCCCTCAACCAGCGTCTGACCGCTGAGTTCCAAAGCGAGACCGAAAAGTTCAACGAGGAACTCCGCAAGAATATTCAGGCTTACCTGGCTGAATACAACAAGGATAAGAAGTACTCCATCATCTTCAGCAAGCAGGGTGACAACATCCTTTACGCTGATGGTGCTTATGACATCACGAAGGAAGTGGTGGCCGGACTGAACAAGTCTTACAAGGCTGCTCCTGCCAAGAAGGATGAGGAGAAGAAAGACGCCAAGGCTGAAAAGAAATAAGCCACGGAAAATATCATTCATCCCATTGCCCGGTTCCACTCTCCGTTCAGGAGCAAGTTTGGCATTCCGCGCCAAAGTGGACTGGTAGAAGAGCTCGAAGGCGAAATCGTCTTCGAGCCTCCTTTTCGTAACCCTGATTTCATCCGGGGACTGGAAGAATTTGACTATATCTGGCTTATCTGGGAATTCTCAGCCAATCGCCGTCAAACCAAGAATGCTATGGTGCGGCCTCCCATCCTTGGAGGTAACGAACGAGTAGGTGTCTTTGCCACGCGTTCACCTTTCCGTCCCAACAATCTCGGACTATCTTCCGTTCGTATCGTGAAGATAGAGTGGGAGGGCAGCCGTGGCCCAATCATTAAGGTGAAAGGGGCAGACCTGATGGACGGCACACCTATCTTCGACATCAAGCCCTATGTCACCTATGCCGACTGCCACGAAGGAGCCAGAAGCGGTTTTGTGGACAGTCACGATTGGAAACGTCTTCAGGTCATTATTCCTGAAGAACTCGGCAATCTCTTTTCCCCCAAAGAACTGGAAACCCTCAAGGAAGTGCTTTCCTGGGATCCACGTCCGCAGACCCAAATCCATCAGGATAAGGTGTTCGGCATGCCCTATGGCGAATATGACATCCGTTTCTGGGTACAGGAAGACACGCTGACCGTCATTGAAGTAGTATGAGAATCGTGATACTTGACGGGTTTACCGCAACCCAGCATGACCTGTCGTGGAAAGAAGTAGAGATGCTTGGTGAGGTCATCGTCTATGACCGCACACATCCAGATGACACCGTGGAACGTTGCCGTGGTGCCGTTGCCGTACTCACCAACAAGGTCGTTCTCTCTGCTGATGTCATTGCCCAGTTGCCGGAGCTTAAATATATCGGTGTGCTGGCCACGGGCTATAATGTAGTGGATTTGGAGGCTGCCCGTCAGCATGGAATTGTTGTCACGAATATTCCTGCCTATAGCACCATGAGTGTGGCACAAATGGTGTTTGCCCATATTCTTAACGTCACGATGCACGTGGACCATTATGCCGTAGAGAACCGTAATGGCCGATGGAGCCGTAGTGAGGATTTCTGCTGGATGGATACTCCCGTGGTGGAACTCAGCGGCAAGATATTGGGCATTGTCGGTTTAGGCAATATCGGTTCCGCCGTGGCTCGTATTGCAAATGCCTTTGGAATGGAAGTAATGGCTGTCACTTCAAAGGAGCAGCCCTTGTTACCCAACTATATAAAGAAGGTAACGACAAATGAACTATTCCATACTTCCGATTTCATTTCCCTCCATTGTCCGCTTACGGAATCCACCCGTGGGCTCATCTGCCGGGAAAGCATCGCGAAGATGAAGCCGGGAGTGGTTATCATCAATACCGGCCGTGGTCCGCTGGTCAATGAGCAGGATATGGCTGAAGCCCTTCAGCTGGGCAAGGTAGGTGCCTTCTGCGCTGATGTACTTGCCCAGGAACCTCCCGCTGCAAATCATCCGTTGTCGGGTTCTCCCCGAGCCTATATCACCCCGCATATAGCATGGGCTAGCAGAGAAGCCCGTATGCGCCTTATCCATATTGCCGCTGCTAATCTGGAGGCTTTCCTCAACGGGAAACCTCAGAATGTTGTGAGTTAGGATTGTTTTCCCACATTTAAGAATGAAAATACCTTCATTCTCTTCGCTAACTCGAAAAATTCCACTATCTTTGCACCTAAAATATAATAAGGTAATAAATTATGGGATTTTTCAGTAAATTATTCGGAAAGAAACAAGAGAACAGCGTGGCAGGAATGGAGAACTATATGACGCTTATCCGCGTGTATTTCCAGGCTGCCATTGCCGAGAACGTGGGTATCACCAATCTTGCCGCTCTTCCTGATCTGCGTGTTTTCAAGACTACTCTTCACGTGCCGACCGTAAACAACAAACTCGGAGTGGGCGAGAAGAAGCATTGCAAGAAGATGCTCAAGGATATCTATAAGACCGAGGACAACTTCTTTGAGGAGATTGACAAGAGCATCAAGAAGGGATGCCGCAAGATGCAGGACGTGCAGACCTATCTCATCCAGTTCCAGGCCTTCACCAACGACTTGATGATGCTGACGGGTAATCTGATGAAGTTCAAGCTCCGTCTGCCCAGTTTCTTCAAAGGTGCCATCCGCACGATGACCGAAAAGACGGTTCACGATATCTTCACCAAGAACGACTATTCAGATGCAAGTGTGGTGAAGACGGTGCTTTCAGTCCGCCAGCTTGACAAGCGTCTGGGCTTCTCGGAGCAGTGGGTTTCTGATTTCATCTATCAGGTGGTGATGCTGGCCAAGAAGGAGCCGAAGAAAAAGGAGGAATAAAGAATGAAAAAGATCATCTGTTTCATCCTTGCGGCTTGTGGTCTTACACTCTCTGCGGATGCCTGTACCAATTTCATTGTTGGTAAGAAGGCTTCAGCAGACGGGTCGGTGATGTGCACTTACAATGCTGATTCCTACGGTATGTTTACAGGCCTTTGTCATTATCCAGCCGGAACCCATGCTAAAGGGGAGATGCGCAAGATTATCGACTACGACACATACGTTTGTCATGGCGAGATACCCGAAGCTCCTGTTACCTACAACGTGATTGGCAACATCAATGAATATCAGGTGAGCATCGGCGAGACCACTTTTGGAGGTCGCGAGGAACTGGTGGATTCCACCGGAATGATTGACTATGGTTCGTTGATGTATCTGGGTTTGCAACGTGCCAAGACGGCCCGTGAAGCTATCGATGTGATGACCTCACTTGTAGCCCAGTATGGTTATAACTCTGAGGGTGAGACTTTCACCATCTGCGACCCCAACGAGGCCTGGATTATGGAAATGATAGGCAAGGGACCTGGCCGTACCGGTGCCGTATGGGTGGCTATCCGTATTCCCGATGATGCCATCTGTGCACACGCCAACCAGAGCCGTATCACCACTTTCGACCAGAAAGACAAAAAGAATGTGCTTTATTCGAAGGATGTAATCAAGTTTGCCCGTGAAATGGGCTTCTTTACCGGAAAGGACAAAGATTTTTCCTTCAATGCCGCCTATGCCTACCCCGATTTCGGTGGACGTCGCTATTGTGAGGCACGTGTGTGGAGCTTCTTCAACCACTTCTCCAAGGATATGGACCGCTATTTGCCTTATGCGATGGGTAAGGTGAAGGAAGCAGAACCTATGCCACTCTGGATTATTCCTAACAAGAAGGTTTCCCTGCAAGACGTACAGGCCTGTATGCGTGACCATTACGAGGGTACTCCCTTTGCACTTGATTCTGATATAGGCGGCGGTGTGTGGCAGATGCCCTATCGTCCTACGCCATTGAGTTTCAAGGTGGACGGAAAGGAGTACTTCAATGAACGTCCGACCAGTACCCAGCAGACGGGATTCTCTTATGTAGCCCAGTTACGCGGATGGCTTCCCCGTCAGATTGGCGGTATTCTTTGGTTTGGTAATGATGACGGCAACATGGTAGCCTATACGCCCGTGTATTGTTCTGCCACCCGCCAGCCTGAATGCTACAATACACCGGGTGCTGATGCCGTGACCTTCTCCGACAAGAATGCGTTCTGGGTATGCAACTGGGTGAGCAATATGGTCTATCCTCGTTACTCTGCGATGTTCCCCTCATTGAAGCAAGTTCGTGATTCCCTCGAACAGAGTTACTTCAAGGAAGTACCCGCCGTGGATGCGAAGGCACAGCAGTTGTTGGCTACTTCTGAACAACAGGCCGTGGATTATCTCACGTCCTATACTTGCAAGAAAGGTGATGAAATGATTAGCCGTTGGCGACAACTGGCCATCTACCTCATTGTGAAGTTCAATGATATGGCTGAGAAGAAGGAAGTGGACGGTCATTTTGAGACCACTCCCGAGGGTGTCTCTAAAGTAGTGCGTCCGGGGTATCCCGAGGCCACAGCCCGTAAACTCATTGAGCAGACGGGAGACCGTTATGTAATTCCCGACTGGAAGTAAAGGCTTCTGTCGGCCATAAATAACTGCCGGGCTTTAGTGTGATAAGGTCTTGGTGATGTTTGATGGTCACGATGCCAGGTGCCAATTCCCTTTCAATAGAAAAAACATTCCAACCTAAGTGCTGAATAATGGCATAAGCCGTTGCTCCGCCTTCAACGACGAGATGAAGAGGAGCAGCGGTTTTCGTTTTGATGAGTTGCGTGGCTGCCGTTGCCATGACCTCTCTCAGACGGATGGCATAAGGCTTTCCTCCTTCAGATGGCTGTGCAATACGGATGGCCATTCTGGGATGCTCACGGAATTGATTCTTCAAGGATTCAATCCATTCTTTCGGCTCAGCGCCGTGAAAGACATCATCAGGCATGAGAGACTCCGGGATATGCCACGGATTAGGGCGGCTCTGTGTGCTTCCCTGGATGAGGAGCAACGAAGAGTTGGGATCCTGGCTATCTTTGATAGAAGTCCGCTCCTTACATTCAAAATGCTCTTCCAAAAACAAGCTGAAAGCATCAGCAGCGCCAGCAATTAACGTTGTCTCATCCGCTTTGTGAAGTTGTAGCATCAGTTCTTCTTTTGTAGACCCGTCAGCCACATTGATTCCTTTATGAAGCGAATCTTGTAGGGATAATGACCGTGTGCCTGGCAAACGTTCCTCAACCAAAGAAGAATTGGCAGGGAATTCGGGGTCGTAATAGAACAGGCTGCGGTCGAGCGGAAGGTCGTCGAGATAATAGACTCCATCCTTGATGATGCGTCCCTTCGATGGATTCTGAGCCATCAGCAAAGCCTTGTCTTTGTCAAGCGCAAACATCATCGCCCTTATTTCAGCCACGATATGGCCGCGCAAGGCACTATCGGTCTTTTTAAATATAAGGTGTTCACTGGGATTCGCTATTCTTTGCAGAATGCCTTCAACGGTTTTCACGGCCGCTTTCCTGGAAGCCTGCCGGGTATCTGTGGCAACGATGAGCACATCACATGATGGCAGATTTCTACTCACCTGCATCATCATGTTGACGCTTAAGCCTTTGCTCCAAGCTACGCCAGCCATTTCGGCGGCACCCGTCAAATCGTCTGCAATAACAATCAGCATTTCAAATTCTCTTTTCGGTAAATAGCCATCTTGGTTGCATAGTCGATACTGAGCAACATCGCATCTGGTGCTGCCACACCCTGAAGGGCGACATCGAAAGCTGTACCGTGGTCCACGCTGACGCGGATGATGGGCAGTCCGAGGGTGATATTCACGCCTTTGGCAGTCTCCATCTTACCGGTTTCCTTGTTCCATTGGAAGCCGCACATCTTGAAGGCGATGTGTCCCTGATCATGATACATGGCCACGCAACCATCGAACTTGCCGCTTCGAGCCTTAGCAAATATGGAATCGGGCGGCACGGGACCCTCCACATTCCATCCCCGTTGGCGCATTTCCTCTACGGCAGGTATAATTTCTTTCTCTTCCTCCCAGCCGAAAAGTCCATTCTCTGAGGCGTGTGGATTCAGTCCGGCGATACCGATATGTGGCTTTTCTATACCAAATTGGCGGCAGGCATCCATGATGAGTTCGGTCACTTCGATAACGCGGTCCTTCTTCACGCGGTCGCAAGCCTCGCGGAGAGAGCAATGGGTGGAAACGTGAATCACACGCAGGAACTCATCAGCCAGCAGCATCGCATATTTCTTGGTTCCCGTGTAATGGGCATATATCTCGGTGTGGCCGTCGAAATTGTGTCCGGCCTTATGTAGGGCTTCTTTGTTGAGAGGTGCTGTTACGGTTCCGTCCACTTCGTTGGTCATAGCCAATTCGATGGCTTTGATGACGGAAATGAAGGCGGCATGTCCGCATTGCACTTGTACAACGCCCGGCTGGAACGAGTCCATATCGATGCATTCAAGGTCGATGACATCCACGATGCCTTGTTCGAAACGGGCTTCCGATACTTCCTTGATAGCGCGTATCTTGATTTCGTAGCCCAGTTTATCGGCAGTCCATTGCATCACTTTGGCATCGCCCGTGACCAACGGACGGCATTGTTCGTAGGTTTCAGGTAATAGGAGCGACTTGAGGATAATCTCGGGACCGATGCCGGCGGGGTCGCCCATCGTAATGGCAAGTATTGGTTTCATTGTATGCTGTTTTTATTTCTGTTCTTTTTGCATGCGGCGCTCTTCAAGATAGCCGTAAACAGTAAGTTCCTTGTCGGCTAATGGTGTCTTGAAGCAAAGACTGGCCAGATAGCCAACGATAAGCACGATGAGATGGCTGTACACACCGAGCATCAGTGTGTGATGGCTGAAGTTGTAGTCGCCGAGGTCGAGCATCAGTTTCTTGGTACCGTCAGCTGCATCGAAGGTAGTTGTAGTAAGAATGGCATAAGCCGTGAAGAGGACGGCACAAGCAATACCGATGTAGACACCCTGCCAGTTGGCTCTGCGCGAAAACAGTCCAAGCAGGAAGATTCCCACGATACCGGCTGAAACGATGGCATAGAGGCCGAAGAGCGTTCCGAGCACACCCTCGCCGCCCCATGACACATAAAGCAACGCAATGAAAATACTCAGGATGCCGATCACGAGTACGGAGGCACGCCCCACGAGCAGCTTCTGCTTATCGGTGGCATTCTTCTTCAGCCGGCCGTAGTAATCCTCCACGATGACAGCCGAAATGCAGTTTACATCGCTGTCGATACTGGAGATGGCTCCAGCCACAAGGGCTGCGATGATCAGTCCGCAGATACCCACGGGAAGCTCGTTGGCGATGAAGTAGGGGAACACCTGGTCGCTCTTCATGGCTGCCACTTCGGGAGAAGGATTCAGATGATAATACACGAACAGGCAGGTGCCCACAAACATGAATAAAGCCCAGGCCGGCACGCTCATCAGCACACCCATATAGCTGGCCTTCTTGGCGCTTTTCTCATCCTTGGCAGCCAGGTAGCGCTGAACGATACTCTGGTCGGTTCCGTATTTCTGAACGGCATAGAAGATACCGTTGACCACGAGCACAATGAATGTGCGCTCATGGAAATCCCAGTCGTAGGGGCCAAAGTCTATCTTATCGTATTCGCCGGCCACCTGGAAGATGGTTGCAGCTCCGCCATCGGTAATCCAGAATAGGATGCCTATCGTGAGCACGCCACCAAGAATTAGCAGGAATCCCTGCACCACGTCCATCCAGATAATGGCTTCCATTCCGCCCAGATAGGTGAGCAGGATGATGACGATGCCAATAAATACTATAATGTAGGTGATGTCAAGGCCCGTAAAGGTGGCCATAGCCATACCCATCAGAAAGAGAATGGTTCCCATCTTGGCAAAATGCTCCAAGACGAAGGCAAGCGAACTGTAGTAACGGGCCACGGCTCCAAATCGGCGTTCAAAATACTCGTAGGTGGAGAGCCTGATGACGCGTCGGAACAACGGCACGATGAACCAAATCATTCCGACGAGAACGATGGGCACCATCAGTCCCTGTACCAGCAGAATCCAGTTGCCGGCATAGGCAGCACCCGGATAGGCCAGGAAGGTGACGCTCGAAATGATGGTTGCAAACATTGACATGCCTACGGCCCAGGCGGGCACGCTGCCATTGGCAGCAAAGTAGGCTTTGGTGGAGTTCTGCTTTCGCGAGAACCATACGCCAACGCCAACTGCCGCTATGAGCGACAGAATGACGATGACCATATCAATCCAGTGGAGTTTCATTATCAGGTTAGGTTTTTAGTTGTTCGGTTAGTTACTGTGGCACAGCAACATACGGGACTTGGGGTTAAAGACTATTCACGATGGGAGCAGCCTCTTTGCGGATGCGGTCGGCAATCTCGGGACTGAGCTCGGTGAGCGGTGGCAGCATGTATTCCTCGCAAAGGCCGCACATCTTCATGATGACTTTTAGTCCGGCCAGACTCTCGCCCAAGGTGAGACCTGCGGTATTGATCTTACCGATTTCAATGGTCTCTTGTTGCAACCGTTCGCATTCGGCCATGTCGCCGTTGATGCCAGCCTCGTAGAGCTGCTGATACTTCTGTGGCAGATAGTTGCCCACACTTGGCACAATACCGTCGGCACCATTCTTTAACGAAACAGCTGAATTGGCAGCACATCCGCAGAAATAGGCGAAGTCCTCACGCTCGGCAAATAGTTTCAGCGCTTCTTCCAGACGAGGCACGTTGTTCTCAGAATCCTTCAGACCCACGATATTGGGATGGTGGCTCAGGCGCTCAATCACGTCGAGTGGAATGCTCATGTGGGTGGTGATGGTGATATTGTAGAGCATCAGGGGCACCTTGATGGCATTGGCCAGCGTCAGATAATAGTTCTCCATCTGCGCGGGAGTCAGCGCATAGTAAGAGGGCAGGGTAGCGGCAATCACGTCGGCTCCGGCCTCGATGAAACGCTCAGCAGCAGCCAGTTGCTCGCTGATGCAGTTGCCTGCCAGTCCGGTATAGATGGTGACACGTCCCTGAGCGGCTTTCTTGGCAGCGGCAATCATCTGCACACCGCCCTCGGTGCTTACGGAATTACCCTCGCCGGTGGTTCCCATAATCAGGGGAGCCACACCAAAGCGGGCCATATTGTCAACAATACGTTCTACGGCAACGGTATCGATACTGCCATCCTTACTAACAGGTGTCACCATGGGCACAACTACGCCATGGTATTTCTTCAATGTCTTCATTCGAATGTTTTTTTGATTTGTTTGTATATTTATTTTAAAAGACGGAACAGCCCGTGATTTGTACCCACAAAAATAAGGAGCGACTCTATAAAAAGTCGCCCCTCAGCATTAGTATAAGTTGAATAATAAGTTAGTGTGTTATTCGTTGATAGCTGCAACACCAGGAAGCACCTTGCCCTCGATGGCCTCGAGCAGAGCACCACCACCGGTAGAGATATAGCTAACCTGATCGGCCAGACCGAATTTATTCACACAAGCCACGGAGTCACCACCGCCGATGAGCGAGAAGGCACCTTCCTTGGTGGCCTTGGCAATAGCCTCACCGATGGCACGGCTACCAGCTGTGAACTCATCGCACTCGAATACACCTGCAGGACCGTTCCACAGAATGGTCTTGGCACCTTCGATAGCCTTGGCGAAATCCTTCTGGCTCTCAGGACCAGCATCAACACCCTCGAATCCCTCGGGAACATCAATAGCGGGGCAGGTGATGATTTCAGAACCTTCCTTGACGGTCATTGTACCGAAGTCAAGACCGTTGGTAGCTGTGCAGTCGCTGCCGAGCACCAGCTCAACACCGTTCTTCTTAGCCAGTTCCTCAACGCCGAGAGCTATATCCAGCTTGTCGAGCTCAACGATAGAATTACCAATCTTGCCGTCGTGAGCCTTGGCAAAGGTGTAGGTCATACCACCGCAAAGGATCAGCTTGTCAACCTTGCCGAGCAGGTTCTCAATGATACCGATCTTGGTAGAAACCTTAGAACCACCCATGATAGCTACGAAGGGGCGCTTGATGTTGCCGAGAACGGCATCAACAGCCTTCACTTCCTTCTCCATCAGATAGCCAAGCATGCGGCTGTCCTTGTCGAAGAACTCATCGATAACAGCAGTAGAAGCGTGCTTGCGGTGAGCAGTTCCGAAAGCATCCATCACGTAAGCGTCAGCATAAGAAGCCAGCTTCTTGGCGAATTCCTTCTGGCTGGCCTTCATGGCCTTCTTAGCCTCGTCGTATTCGGGAGTTCCTTTCTCAACACCAACGGGCTTACCTTCCTCCTCGGGATAGTAGCGCAGGTTCTCCAGCAACAGAGCCTCGCCCATCTTCAGGGCAGCAGCCTCTTCAGAAGCATTGGCACAATCGGGAGCAAACTTCACGTCAACACCGAGGGCCTTGCTAACAGCAGGAACAATCTGCTTCAATGACAGTTTGGGATTAACCTTACCCTTGGGCTTGCCCATGTGGGACATCATGATGACAGCACCACCATCGGCGAGAATCTTCTTCAGCGTGGGAAGAGCACCGCGGATACGGGTGTCGTCAGTTACATTACCATTTTCATCGAGGGGCACATTGAAGTCCACACGAACGATTGCCTTCTTACCGGCAAAGTTAAATTGATCAATTGTCATAATACCTTATAATTTATGATGTTAATACCTAATTCTTAATAACTCGGCAAAGTTACAAAATAAAGTTGAAATTCGTAAGCGCAGGGCTTATAAATTTCAACTTTTTTGCAGTTCGTCGCATTAAATGTAACGTAGGGTTTGCAATTGTAGACTTGAATCAATGCTTCAGGTCGAGCCCCAGACGAATTCCGTCATAGTTTTTTGTCAGTTCACCAACGCTGCTCAGCGTGGAGTTGCCGCTGATGGCAGCAATCGTCTGGAGTGCTGACAGCAGTTTCTTTGACTCAAAAAGCAATGAGATGCCCTGGGCATTACGGTTCACATAGCCCTTGATGTTAAGCAACAGGGTCTTCAGCTGTATGCTCTGGTCGTTGGGATTGAAGGTGTAAGTTCCGCTCAGGGGCTGCCCGTCAATCTTTCCGCTGAACTGGCCATTCTCGGTAAACTGGAAATACGTGTTGGCTGCAGAAATGCCGAGCTTCTGGTAGGTAGGTGCCAGTTCTTCCTTGGCACGTGTGGCTGCGATATGACCACCGGCCTTGGCCAAGAGACTTTCCGTGGTGAAGGCACAACCAGGCTGATAGTAATACCAGTTGCCTACAAGGTCGGCCTGCGATAGTTTGTTGTAACCGATCACGTCAAAGATAATGTTCGAAATGGTGTTTGCGTTGGTGGCCGCACCCAGAATGGATCCGAGCACATTGCCGTTCTGGCCACCCATACAACTGCAGAGTGCGAATACAGCACTTGCAGCAAAAAGTGAGATTTTCTTCATTGTTATTGTAAATTGTAAAAATTCTGTTGCAAATCTACATTTTTATTTTTAAAAATCCAAAATCATTACACTTTTTTCGACCGTTTTCAGATAAAAACACTTATCTTTGCACGGTTATTTAATTTTATTGCAAAATGAAAGCAATCAAGACAGATAAAGCGCCTGCTGCCATCGGACCTTACAGCCAGGCCATTGAAACAGGCGGACTGGTATTCGCCAGTGGACAACTTCCCATCAATCCCGTTACGGGAGATTTCCCTGAGGGTATCAAGGAGCAAACCCGTCAGAGTCTGATGAACGCGAAAGCCATATTGGAGGCCGCCGGGCTGAGTATGAAAAATGTGGTGAAGACCACGGTGCTATTGGCTGATATCGCTGATTTTGCCGCGATGAACGAAGTGTATGCAGAGTTCTTTGAAGAACCTTATCCCGCCCGCAGTGCCTTTGCCGTGAAGTCGGTTCCCAAGGGAGCGCTTGTGGAGATAGAATGTATAGCTGAGAAATAGATGAAAGACAGTATTCTTATCCTGAGTGGAGGAATGGATTCCACTACGCTTCTCTATGATTATCGCGAACGGATTGCATTGGCTATTTCGTTCGATTACGGCAGTAATCATAACGGCCGTGAGATTCCATTTGCGGAGTATCATTGCCAGCAGTTGGGCATTGAGCACATCACGATTCCTTTGGCATTCATGTCGAAGTATTTCAAGAGTTCGCTCCTGGAAGGCTCCGATGCCATTCCTGAAGGCCATTATGCAGAAGACAACATGAAATCCACGGTGGTTCCGTTCCGCAACGGCATCATGCTGGCCATAGCAGCCGGTATGGCAGAGAGTCGCGGCCTGAAGTATGTGATGATGGCCAATCACGGGGGTGACCACACAATCTATCCCGATTGCCGTCCGGAGTTCGTGAAGGCCATGAGCGAAGCCACCCGAACCGGCACTTTCCCGGGCATCGAGATTCTGGCGCCCTATACCAACATCACCAAAGGCGACATTGCCCGCCGCGGCAAGGAATTGGGTATCGACTACACGAAGACGTGGAGTTGCTACAAGGGTGGTGAGCATCATTGCGGCAAATGCGGCACCTGCGTGGAGCGCAAGGAAGCCCTTGCAGAAGCCGGCATAGAGGATTCCACTATCTACGACGACTAAAACGAAAGTATCATCCGTTGCCTTCCAGCGGATGATACTTTGCTTTTCAACGGATGATACTTTGACCTTCAACGGATGATACTTTGAAGGCCGTCGGATGATACTTTGGAAGGCAACGGATGATACTTTAGAATCGGGCAATGATGCCTGCCGTAAACCAGAATCCTGGTTGCGGTACATTGCCATAATCCACATAATCCTTTTTATTCAGCAGGTTGTTGGCCTCTGCGTAGATGTCGTATCGGGGTGCGTTCCACGACAGGCGTGCATCCACAAGCGAGTAGGGGGCATAGTCCTGCACTTGATCCTGCATGTCGGTATAGCTGCCGGCGCGATCCTGAAAACGGTATTTCACGTTCAGGTTCAGCTGGCTGACGAGATGCAGCTGCAGCGAGGCCACCAGCTTGTGGCGCAGGTATTCCAGTTTCGACTGCGACTTGATTTGCTCTTCGTTCTGGTCTTTCTCTTGGTTCATGTAGCAATACGACAAGTCAAGTTTTTTCAGTACATCTTGTTGCGGCATCCACTCCTTGAAATCGAGGTGCAGGATGGCCTCCAGTCCGAGCATGTTGACCTTCGTATAGTTCATGCTTTTCCATACGGGTTCTGCCTCTGTTGTGTTCATAATCCAGTCGATCATGTTGCGCGTGTGGTGGTAGAATCCGCTGATGCTGGCCTGCATCGTTCTTGACTGGTACTTGATACCCGTCTCTACGGCTGAGAGTTCTTCAGGTTTCAGGTATTTGTCGGCCTTATGCCCACCCACGCTATAGTATAGTTCGGTAACGGAAGGCATTCGCAGGGATGTGTTCCATGAGGCATAGACTTTCCAGTTGTCAGAGAATCGGTAACTGGCATCCGCGCCAGGATACAACTTGAAGTTCATTTCATTCCAAGTATTCTTAACTAGAATGAAACCAGCACTTAATGTAAAATGATTCAACAGAATGTTATGTTCCAGATTGAAACTGATGTTAGAGCGGTTAAGTCCATATTCGTAGTCGCGGTCTGTTCCGCTGATATGTCTTGTGTGGTTGAGAGGTTCGCCGAGATTTCCGCTGATAACATCCTCGTTCCGGAATTCCGCACCAATGGCCGTCCGACCTAAAAACCAGTCGAACCAACTGTTCAGGTTCACGCCGAAGACATCAGAGCGATGGTAATTGAATGGATATTTGTCCGGTTCGTCACGGAACAGTTCAAAACGGTCTTGAGAGCGGTTCCAATAGATGGCTGGTTTGAAATGAAACCAAGAACCTTTCGTTTCAGCCTGAAGAGCCGTAAACCACTTGGTCGTCTTTTCGTATTGGTTGTCAAACTTTTTGCTATAGAAAGTATTGCTGCCAAACCCCTTCGTGGAGAGTCCGGCATGCCATCTCACTTGAAGGCTCTTGTCTTCAAACCGTCCCTGATAGAATGCCTTACCACCGCTATAGTCCATGTTCAGTCCGCCAGTCTTGTTCCGGCTGTAACCGTCGCTGCGGGTGAACGAAGCACTCAGCTGGTTGCTCCATCGTCCATTTGATATGTTACCGTAACCACCTGCAGAGAGATAGCCGAATGAACCGCCTTCCATGTGGAGACAGGCTTCCTGGGATGGTCCGGAATTGCCGAAGACTCCGGAGTTCTTCGTCACGATATTGATTGCTCCGGCCAAACTGGATGTTCCATAGACCCTACCAGCGGGACCCTCAAGCACTTCAATACGCTCAATCTCGCTGATATCTACAGGAAAATCAAAACTGTTGTGACCGGTCTGCGGATCGCAGATGTTGATGCCGTTGAGCAGGATGGTGATTTGCTCTTGCGTTCCTCCCCGGATTCCGATGTCGGTCTGCGCGCCAATGGGCCCTCGCTGGCGGACATCCACTCCTGCTGCATACTTGAGCAAATCGTTAATACTTTGCACTGGCGCCGCCTGAATCTCGTCGCGGCTCAGCACAGTGACCATTCTCGCCGCTTGCCCTAACGCAAGCGGGGCACGCGAGCCCGAGACTTCCACGTCGTCGAGCACGACCTCATATTGAGGCTGGTCTTTCTCGGTCAGATCCGTGCGGATGCTGACGCCGTCGGCTTTGGCATAGGTGAGCGTAGCCACACTCAGTGTGCCCACAATCACCTCGCGGCCCAGACAGCTGAAGAGCGAATAGCCCTTGTTGCTGAACTGCTTAAAGCGCAAGACCTCGCGTTTGTTAAAGATTGATTTGTACATAATTTTATTAAAAAATCCGCCCTGCTGTCGTGCAGAGCGGATGCAAAGGTACGAAAAATCTTCCGAATAGCCGCATGGATTGGCTATTATTCTTTAATCAAAGAAGCCTGGCTGTTTGTATTCAATGCCGAGTTCGCGGTCAACGGTGGCCAGGATTCCCTGCACCTGTCCGAGGGCGAACATACGTCCGAGCAGGGTGTAGCCGGCGTTGTGGCCGTGGCTCGACTCGTCCATGATGCCGCCAGGTTCATCGGTGAAGGTCATGCCGTGGTCCACGCGCATGGGCAGGCTGGGATTCTCTTTTTCGAAGATACGGCACAATTCAATGATATCGGCACGTCCTCCCAGGTGGCTGGCCTCAGTGAAGTCGCCGTTGGGGAAGATGTGGCATGAACGCAAGTGAACGAAGTGGGTGCGTGAAGCGAACTTATGGGCCAATTCCACTACGTTGTTATAGGCACCAGCCGAAAGGCTGCCTGCGCAAAAAGTCAGGCCGTTGTGCTTGTTGGGTACGGCATCAAGGAACCATTGGATGTCTTCTTCCGTACGCACGATGCGCGGCAATCCGAGGATTTCGATGGGGGGATCGTCGGGGTGTACGCACATGTTCATGTTGCACTCCTCACAGGTAGGCATGATGGCCTCCAGGAAGTATTTCATGTTAGCACGCAGCTGAGCCTTGTCGATGCCCTTGTAGAGATCGAGGAACTCGCGGAACTTCTGGATGGGAGCTTCGTCGTTCTCGCTGAAGTTACCGGAGACGAATCCCTGCGTCTTGATGACGATGTTTTCCACCAGTTTATGGTCTTTCTCGGGTGTCATGGTCTTGGCCAGCTCATCGCATTCAGCCAGCACATTACGTCCTTCGCCGACACCTTCGGGGAACTTGAACTTAGCCCATTCCTCACGAGCACCTTCACGCTTCAGGATATAGATGTCGAAATAGGCAAACTCAGCATAGTTGAAATAAAGGTTGGTCGATCCATTGGGATTGTCATGAAGCAGGTCCGTACGTGCCCAGTCAAGCACCGGCATGAAGTTGTAGCAGATGCAATGGATGCCTTCAGCCGAGAGGTTGCGCAGGCTTTCCTTATAGACTTCTATCTGCTCGTCACGGTCGGGACCACCATACTTGATGGTCTCAACCACGGGCAGACTCTCCACCACGCTCCAGCGCATGCCATAGGATTCAATATACTCTCGCAAGTCGCGAATCTTCTCACGTGTCCACACTTCGCCGAGGGGCACATCATGCAGGGCGGTCACTATGCCCTCCACGCCGATTTGTTTCAGCATGGCAAGTGTAATCTTGTCTTTCTTGCCAAACCATCTCCAGGTTCTTTCCATAGTCTTATGTCTTTTATGAGTAATATGTTTGTCGTCGTTGTCTATTCGTGATGATAGGGCTCACCTTTAATAATGGTACACGCGCGGTAAATCTGCTCGGTGAAGATGAGCCGCACCATCTGGTGAGAGAAGGTCATCCGTGAGAGTGACACCTTTTCGTTTGCCCGTTGGTACAGGGCAGTGGAGAAGCCGTAAGGGCCGCCGATGACGAATATCAGCCGTCGGGCTGTCTGCTGTTTCTTCTGTAGCCATGTGGCAAACTCCGTACTTCGCATTTCGGCTCCATGTTCATCCAGTAAGACTACAGTGTCTGTAGGCTGCAGCATTTTGAGAATCAGTTCACCTTCGCGCTCTTTCTGCAATTCCTCCGTCAGCGCTTTCGTATTCTTCAGTTCCGGAATGGTTACCAGTTCGAAGGGCATGTAGTGGCCGATGCGCTCCACGTAGTCGTTGATACCCGCCACGAAGTGCTTATTTGTCGTTTTGCCTACAAGTATCAGCAGAGTCTTCATTTTTCCTTATACGAGGCAGGATGGGAGGGATTGTCTTTGCACACTGGACAGAGACTATCGTTCTCGTCCATATCTTCGTATTCATGCTTGCGCTTGGGATTCATGGGGAACCATCCTTTCTTCACACGCTTCTTCTGGGCGAACAGTTCACCGATACCCCAAAGCAGCGAGGCGCCACAAACGCCCAATATCGAAGACACCACGATGCCTGTCTTTTCTGATTCAAAGGCATTCGGTACGATGAAGGCAGCACATATGAAAAGGATTCCCCCTACCAGCCATAGCCACCAGTAGCGAGTTCCGGAGTAATATTCAGTCTTGATAACCAGGGGATGACACAAGCCGATAATCAGAAAGGTACAGATGGCAATAATCACTCCCGTAAAATAGATTTCCATATCCTATTTCTATTTTTGCCCCCAAAATTACGTCAAAAAATCCAAATATCAAAACTTTTTTTGATGAACCTTTCGCGAATACAATAAAAAACATTATCTTTGTACTCAAATCAAAAGAATTCAAATATCTAATTACACTAACTATTATGGGAAATAATGAAGCTTTAATCAAACAGTGCGAGGCAAAAGCCCAGGAGTGGCTTTCACCTGCTTTCGACGAAGAGACCCGTAAGGAAGTTCAGGCTATGCTTGACAATGAAGACAAGTCGGCCCTCATCGATGCTTTCTACCAGAACCTCGAGTTCGGTACGGGTGGTCTCCGTGGTATCATGGGTGCAGGTACCAACCGTATGAACAAGTATATCGTCGGCATGGCCACACAGGGCTTTGCCAACTATATCCTGAAGGCTTTCCCCGGAAAGCAATGCTCAGTGGTAGTAGGCCACGACTGTCGAAACAACGGACGCATGTTCGCAGAGTCTGTAGCTGACATCTTCTCGGCCAACGGCATCAAGGTCTATCTCTTTGAGAGCCTCCGTCCTACACCTGAGATTTCATTTGCCATCCGTCAGTTGGGTGCGCAGGCAGGTGTCAATGTGACGGCTTCCCACAACCCCAAGGAGTACAATGGCTACAAGGCCTACTGGGACGATGGCGCTCAGGTGCTGGCTCCCCACGACAAAGGTATCATCGACGAGGTGAACAAAGTGAAGATCCACGATGTGAAGTTCGAAGGTAATAAGGACCTCATTGAGATTATCGGTGGTGAGATGGACTGGGATTACATCCAGGCCGTGAAGGAGGCTATGGTTGACCAGGATGTCATCCTGCGCCAGAAGGACCTCAACATCGTCTATTCACCCATGCACGGAACAGGTCGCGTGATCATTCCTATGGCTCTGCGCTCATGGGGATTCCAGAACATCCACGTGGTACCCGAGCAGATGGTCATCGACGGAAACTTCCCGACGGTGGTCAGCCCGAATCCCGAAAATGCAGAGGCTATGACGCTGGGTATGAAGCTCGGTACGAAGCTGAATGCCGACCTCGTGATTGCTTCCGACCCTGATGCCGACCGTCTGGCCATTGTCTGCCGCAATCCGAAGGGTGAGTGGGAGATCCTGAACGGTAACCAGACCTGCATGATGTTCTCATGGTATATCATCGCCAACAAGAAAAAGCTCGGTCAGCTGAAGGGCAACGAATTCCTCGTGAAGACCATCGTGACTACCGAGGAGATTGCTGAGATAGCCAAGAAGAACGGTGTTGAACTGAAGGACTGCTATACCGGCTTCAAGTGGATTGCCAACGAGATCCGCGTCAACGAGGGTGTGAAGAAGTACATCGGCGGTGGTGAGGAATCATTCGGCTTCCTGCCGTTCGACAAAGTTCGCGACAAGGATTCACCTGCTTCTATCTGTCTCATCTGCGAAATCGCTGCATGGGCACGCGACAACGGCAAGACCCTCTACGACCTGCTGATGGATATCTACGTGGAGTACGGATTCTCGAAGGAGACCACGATCAACGTGGTTCGTCCCGGTAAGACCGGTGCCGACGAGATCAAGGCCATGATGGAGAACTTCCGCGCTAATCCTCCAAAGGAACTCGGCGGTTCGAAGGTATGCTGCTGGAAGGATTACAAGACCCTCGAGCAGACCAATGCCGACGGCTCCAAGACCAAGATTGACATGCCTGACACCAGCAACGTGCTCCAGTGGTTCTGCGAGGATGGCACGAAGGTCAGCGTACGTCCTTCAGGCACAGAGCCCAAGATCAAGTTCTACACCGAGGTCAAGGATCCTTCCATGAAGTGCGCCGGATGCTATGAGCGCTGCACGAAGGATGCCACAGCCAAGATTGAGGCCATCAAGAAGGGCTTGAATCTCTGATCGGATTCATCCTTATCTTTAGCGTGAGGCAGGGGAGTGTTCCCCATGTCTCACGCTTTTGTTTGACAACGGTTTTATTCTTCACCCTTATTCTCCTTTTAAAATAAATAAGGTGAAGCGCGGAAGAGTCAAAATTCTGAAAAATATTTCAGGAAATATTTGGCGGTTCGGATTTTTTACACTACCTTTGCACTCGCAATTGAGAAATCAGTTGTTTCGGCAAATCGAACGAACCTCCTTGGAAGGATGGGTGAGTGGCTGAAACCAGCAGTTTGCTAAACTGCCGTGCGGGTAACCGTACCGGGGGTTCGAATCCCCCTCCTTCCGCAGAGGGGAATGGTCGAAATGCTGAATAGATGGTCGGTTCATCTAACGGTTAGGATACAAGATTCTCAATCTTGGCATAAGGGTTCGATTCCCTTACCGACTACTAATAATAACCCTGTAAGTCCTGGACTTTACAGGGTTATTTGTTTCTGGAAATCATTAATACGCTATATGAAAACGAATAAATGCCTTATTGTCGTAGCCATGCTCGCTTGGAGTCTGATGGCTGCCGCCCAATGGCCCAGAGGCCTGCAGGCTCCCCTGGAGAAGGGTGCTTTTGAGACCGGTCAGTATCGTAACCTTTTCGTTGAGATGGGCTATAGGCCCAACGAGGTGGAGCAGAAGTTGAAGGAAGTGTTCAACGATGTGTTCCACGGTCCCAACAAAGTCTATTTCGAAGTGGGCGACACCATGGGATACGTCAGCGACATCAAGAACCATGATGTGCGCACGGAAGGAATGTCGTACGGCATGATGGTAGCCGTGCAGATGGGAGAGAAGGACATCTTCGACCGTCTGTGGCGCTGGGCAAAGAAATACATGCAGCATCAGAATGGTATCCGGGAGGGTTATTTCGCATGGAGTTGCAAGACCGACGGTACCCGCAACTCACCAGGCGCTGCCTCCGACGGAGAACTGTATTTCATCACCGCGCTGATCTTCGCTTCCAACCAATGGGGCGATGCCACCGGTATCAACTACAAGGCCGAGGCACAGCATATCTTGAATTGCATCCAACCCAAGGAATATACGCCCGAGCCCCGTCCCGCAGGATTCGGCAACTTCGGTGGAGCAGGCAATCAGCAGTCAAAGGCAAAGATGTATCTTATCGATCCTGAGACGAAACTCATCACCTTCACACCCGACGGATTCGGTCAGCGTTTCACCGACCCCAGCTACCACATTCCTGCTTTCTACGAGGTATGGGCGAAATGGGCTGACGACGGCCGCAGCGACTTTTGGATGGAGTGCGCACAGAAGAGCCGTGAACTGCTGCACAAGTGTACCAACGCGCAGACGGGTCTGAACGGTGACCAGTGCCAGTTCGACGGCTCTGAGATGCAGATGCCGCGCTTCCCGGGAATGCCGCAACGTCCCGAGGGAGCTCCACGCCGGAATGGCAACAACAATTTCCGTTACGACTCATGGCGTGTGCCCATGAACATCGCGCTCGACTATGAATGGAGCTGTGCCGATGCCGAATGGCAGCGCGCCTATGGTGAGCGCATCCAGAACTTCCTCTACAGTCAGGGTATCGACACGTTTGTGGATCAATACCGTGTGGATGGCACGCTTCCCGAAGGAAACGAGATTCTGCAGGCAGGCGGTTTCAGGAAACTGCGTCATAGCATCGGATTGGTGGCCACGTCGGCTGCTGCCTCCGTGATGTGCAGCCACGATAAGCGCCGCGAATTCATCAAGGCTCTCTGGGAAGCCAAGCACGTGCCTTTCGAAGACGGCTATTTCGATGCCTACTACGACGGACTGTTGCGTCTCTTTGCCTTCATGCACCTGAGCGGCCATTACCGCGTCATTTTCCCGCCGTCGGAGCGGCAGTTCAACGTGGGTCATCTCTCTGCCACCATCGACACGGGGGCAGGAGGCAAGATTCTCTCACTGCGCTATGACGGCAAGGAAGTGCTGTCTCAGTCGAAGATGCCCGAATCCTTCGGAAGCACGTTCTGGACCAGTCCGCAGAAGGAATGGAACTGGCCTCCCGTGCCTGAGTTCGACAAATACCGCTACCGTATCGATGAGGACGGCGACACGCTGACCATCACCAGCAGCGAGTCGGCAAAGCTTGGCATGCGCGTGAGCAAGCGCTTCCATACCAACAAGCGCGACCAGTCGCTCACCGTGCGCTATTCCATCATTAATACCGGTAAGCAAGCCCGCAAGGTGGCACCATGGGAAATCTCCCGCGTGCCCAACGATGGCTGGATTTTCTTTGACGCACCCGTGGAAGGCATTACCCCCGCAGGCCTGATGTCGTTCACCGCAGCCGACGGTGCAGCCTGGTACAAGACCGATACGGCCAACGAGAACCGTAAGATCAATGCCGACGGCAAGGGCTGGCTGGCCTATCTGAACGACGGGCTGCTCCTGGTGAAGAAGTTCGAGGACCTTTCTGCAGACGCCCCGGCTCCCGGAGAGGCCGAGATTCAGGTCTATGTGAACCGTGGCAAGACCTATATAGAACTCGAGAGCCAAGGTGCTTATGTGACCTTGGCTCCCGGTGAGCGTCTCACGTGGACCGTGAAATGGATGCTTGCTCCCTACGACGGCGAAGTTCCCTCCGCTAAAGCCGTGAAAGCCGTGAAGAAGATGCTGAAGAAGTAATCGTTTTTGCATCGAAATTGGAGCAAAGCTCCTTAAAGACCCTAAAGTCCTTAAAGACCTTAAGGTCCTTAAAGTCCCTAAAGTCAAACTCAAAAACAACACATCATGGAAAAACTCATTCGCCACTCAGGCAACTACCGCAAGCTGCTTTCCTACCAAAAGACGGAGGTGATCTTCGAGATGACCTACTACTTCTGCCACACCTATCTGCAGAAAGGCGACCGTACTATCGACCAGATGGTGCAGGCGGCACGTTCGGGCAAGCAGAACATCATTGAGGGCTGTGCTGCTTCTGCTACCTCGGCAAAGACCGAGATCAAACTTGTCAATGTGGCGAAGGCAAGTTTGCAGGAACTCCTGGAGGACTACATCGACTATTTGCGCACGCACGGTCATCGCCAGTGGGAAGAGAATTCCGTGGAATGGACGGCCATGCGCCGGCTGGGCAAGGAGCACAACGATGCCGAATTCTTCATGAATCTCTGCCAGACGCGTCCGCCCGAGACCATCGCCAACATGGCCATCATCCTTATCAACCAGGCCGACTACCTGCTCTTCAAGCAACTGGAGCGATTGGAAAAGGACTTCATCACGCAAGGCGGCTTCTCCGAAAAAATGAACCGCATCCGCCGCGAACAGCGCGGATTTTGAAAATCTTTCTTCTGCAAAGCGGAAAGGTTTATAGCCACCGTTTTGCGTAGTTTAAGCTAATTATGTCTAAAGTAAGTCTTATTTATAACAATAAGAAATGTTTTCTTGGAAAATTCACTACCTTTGCCAGCAAATTCGGTGACGATGGAACAGAAATTCGGGAAAAATAGCATTGATATTGAGGCGCTGCGGGAGTTTTGTGAGCGAGAGGGCAAGGAGGTGACATACCGCAAGGGCGACCAGCTGGAGCGCGAGGGCGATCCCGCACGATGGTTCGGCTTCGTCACCGAGGGGTGCTTCAAGTATGTAACGTATGGCATCGGCGGAAGGCTACGGGTTGATGACCACAGGTTAGGAATCGACAGGGAACACATCACCTGGTTCTCGTTCGAGGGCGAGATAGTGGCCGACTATCCCAACTGTCTCGACGGACATTCATCGCAGACTACGATCGAGGCGATGGTGCCCACCTGCGTGCTCCGTGTGAGCGGCGAACAGCTGGTGGACTTTTTCCGTCAAGATGCTGAGAAGATGGAGTTTCGCAGTATCATAGCTGAGCATGTGCTTAGGCAGCGCAATCAGTGCTACCTCGACCTCCACCGGGCCACAGCTCGCGAGCGCTATGAGTTGCTGCTGCAGCGTTGTCCCGGCATTGTTGAGCATCTTGCCTTGCAAGACCTCGCCTCGTTCCTCTGCATCACTCCTAACTATCTGAGCACGATTCGCAAGTCCATCACGTTCGAAAGCAAAAAATAGGGTAAAACTCTTTAACTAGTTTAAGACCTGCACCCTCGACGACCGCTTTTCGGTTATGTCGAGGGCTTTTCGTGGGACTTTATGTATCTTTGCCACACGAAATAGTCAAATAATTATAATTCTTAGCAAAATGAAAATAATGAAGATTTGGAGAATTGCCTTTGCGACGCTTGCTACCTTCTCTCTCGCCTATTGCAGTAGCGATGATAAAGACATGGTAAATGATGCCTATAAGACGCTTTCTGGTATTACATTGATGGACTGGCCGCTTACAGACTGTTCAACTAGCACTCGACCTGTCCGGGATCTTGTGGCCTATAAGTTGCTTGATGTACCCTACAAGTGGGAAGTGGACTGGATGAGTGGAACGACCTATATCATCCAGCCAGACTTTTCGGGGGCTAAATCTTCATTCTCCTATAGTGACTACCTTGCCAAGAATCTTTGCAGCGGCACGCACGGAGCCTATACGAATCTAATTGAGGGCAAGTGTGACATTATCATTGCGAGCCGTGATGTCTCCAGAAATGAAAAGGCAGCAGCAGAATCCTTGGGCGTAGAACTTGAAACAGCACCGCTTGCCATCGATGCTTTGGTATTCATCGTCAACCCCAAGAATCCTGTCAAGAACCTGACTACTGACCAGGTGCGAAAGATCTATACAGGAGAGATAACCAACTGGAAAGAGGTTGGCGGTGTTGACCATGCCATTACTCCATATATTCGTGATGCGGATTCCGGAAGCCAGGAGAAGATGGAGACGTTGGTCATGAATGGCCTGAACATGATTGACGGAACCTATATGCCAGAAATCATTGGTTCTCAAATGGCTTCTCCTTACTTGCAACTTGAACACGATGAATATGGCATCGGCTATACTCCATTCTTCTACTGCACAGCAATGGTCCGCGATTTGTTGAATGTAAAAATGCTTTCTATTGACGGTGTGACTCCCAGCAAAGAATCGCTTAGGGGAGACAAGTATCCGTTCGTGTCAAGCATATACGCAGCAGTCCGCAAGTCGGAAAGCCATGAAAGTATAGCATACAAACTTTACCAATTCCTCTTTACCAAGAACGGTTCTGATATGATTGATGAGAGCGGGTATATAGCGTTTTAGCCCGCTACCACAATCGAAGAATCAATAATATTAAGCAATCAATATAGAAATGAAACAAGCAAAGAAACAATGTACAAGAAAACCATCATTATCATTGGAGCCACCTCTGGCATTGGCAGGGCACTCTTCGAGAAATATGCAGCCGATGGCAACCGCATAGGCATCGTAGGCCGACGGACCCATCTGCTTGACGAATTGCGGCAAGAGCATCCCGATATGACCGTCACCGCCACGGCTGACATTACCAAGCAGGACGAAATAGCACGAGCCATCGAATCCCTCCGTGCCGAACTGAAAGATATTGACCTCGCCATCGTCTGCTCGGGTACGGGCGACATCAATGCCTCGTTGGACTACGACGTGGAGCGTCCAACCATCGACACCAACGTCACGGGCTGGACGTATGTTATTGATACGCTCTACCACATCTTCGAGCAGCAAGGTCACGGCCATCTCGTCGCCATTACCTCGGCTGGCGGACTGCGCGGCGAGCCGATGGCTCCAGCCTACAGCGCATCGAAAGCCTACCAAATCAACTACATGGAAGCCCTGCGCAAGAAGGCGTACAAGAGCGGCAACCATATCCACGTCACCGACATCCGCCCCGGCCTCGTCGATACGGCAATGGCAAAAGGCGAAGGACTCTTCTGGGTGATGCCCGTCGAAAAGGTCGCCAGTCAGATTGTCGCCGCCATCCGCAAGCAGAAATCTAAGGCATACGTCACCAAGCGCTGGCACGTCCTTGCCATCATCAACAAGAATCTTCCGTATAGCATATATAAGAAGATGTGACCCATTCTCTTTATGTCTAACACACAAATGTGAGCATTTTTGCTTTTGGGCGGATGATACTTTGATCTCGGGCGGATGATGTTTTGGAGTCGGGCGGATGATACTTTGAAGGGCAGTGGATGATGTTTTGAAGCTAAAAGGTGTGTAGGGTGTAGGGTGTGTAGGCTTTTTCAATAAACTTATTTATTATACACGCGCGCAAACCTTAGATTATTTAATTATAAAAGTTGCGAAAAATGCCTACACACCCTACACCCTACACACTTTCTTATTCTCTTTTCTTTCGTTCAATTTCTTCAAAGGAAAGTTCTATCACATAGTATTTCACGCAGTTACGAGTTCTTTTCGTACTAAACCCCAGCCTTTTCATAGCCATACCAATTTTAGCGGTGGAGGGCTCTTTGCGCAGTCCGGAACTGATCTTGAGGAGGATTTCGGTGGTGGTGAGGTAGACGCCCTGCTGGTCGGGACGGGGAACGGCGAAGTAGTGCTGGATGAGTTCCAGCTCCTTGTCGGTGTCCTCGAAGTGGCGGTTGCGCTCGTTGAGGGCATTGGTCTCCTTGCGGGTGAGGTAATGGCGGAAATTGGGGTCCATGGCCAGGGAATAGATCTGGGCGAAGAGGGCTTCGTGATGGTAGTCGAAGCGGTTGGGGTCGTCGATGCTCTCCACGACGAAGGGGAGCCAGCGACGGGAACCGGTGGGGTCGTTGAGGAAGTGCTCGTTGTTGCCGGTGGCACAGAAGGAGGCAATTCGGCGGCGCTCCTCGAAGCATCGGGAGTAGGCGGGACGGTCCTGCACCACCTCCATGGTGATGATGGCCTTGAGCTGGTTCTGCTCCTTGCGGGAGAGGGAGTCAATCTCCTCGAGGCAGATGAGCCAGTTGCGCGTCATCTGCAGACGGTCGTCCTTGTTGATGACGGTGTTGTCGGCCTTCACGAAGAAGTAGCGGCGCAGTTCGTGGGGTAGGAGGTTGCGGAAGAAGGTGCTCTTGTAGGAACCCTGTTCGCCGATGAGGGCGAGCACGCTCTGGTTGGTGACGTTCTTCATGATGGCGCCCCTGACCATGCCTACGAGCCAGCGGCGCAGGCATTCGGTCCATTCCTGCTGGGCCTCTTCCTGGCTCTGTCCGCCCACGGGACGGATGTGGACATGGTCGGCCACCTCTTTGATATAGTCGTAGCCGCTGCTGTAGATGTGGTCCATGCTGTTGTTGAAGAGCCAGTCATAGATGGGGTCGGTGAGCGGGGTGAAGTCGCTGTTGATGATGGACTCGATGTCGTTGCGGTGGCATCGCCAGTACTTGGAGCAGCGCACGTAGAGGGTGTTGATCTCACGGTCGTTGATGTCGTGCCAGAATTTGCCGTACTCGCAGGCTCCGTCGGTGACGAGGCTGCTCTGGGAGAAGGGGTCTATGTCGTCGTTGATCCATCGTACTTCTATCTTCATGGTAAGTGAGTTCTTGCGTGTGACGACCATGGTGGACATGGCTTCCCGGAGTTCCTCGATGGTGGCTATGGGCAAGGCTTTGGCCTTCTCTTTTTTCGTTTCATTCTTCTTTTTCATAACAGTGTGGTTTAAATTTGATTGTTAAAAATAGTGATAAAACGGCGGCGGAACCATCTGCTCGTTGTGAGATGATTCCGCCGCCATAGTCCGGATTTTGTGCCGGTTGGTGGAGCCCTTTCGGGCTATCAGGGAAACCTCACGATGAGGGACCGTAATCGGCCTTAATAGCCGATTCTGAGCGCTTTGCCCGGGCAATGATTGCCGCCGAGACTATCGCCTGTGCCTTTATCGCGAGGGAGTTATGGTACATGCTTTTTCCTTCCTTCATTATTGTTCTGCAAAGTTAATACTTTTTCTCTTTTCATGCAATACCTTCCTGTGTAATTTACATAAATTAACTGAAGGGCGTCACGGTTCGCCCAGGGCTTCGACGATGGCGCGGACCTGAGCGGGGGTGAATATACGGGCCTTGGGACGGAATCCCAGGGCGGTGAGCTGCTGGCGCAGACCGGGGTAGCGGTCTATCCAGTGGTTGAGTTTCTTACGGGCCGTGCTGTCGGCCGAATCGGGACTGTATTTGGCGGCCAATTCGGCAATGCCATAGGCCTTGATCTTGAATTCTTCCATAGTACAAAGATACGAAAAAATGAGCACAAATGCAAATAAAATTGGTTTTATTTGCTTTGTCGAATGTAAGTATCTTCGGCGAAGCCAAAGTACAAAATAATCCGTTCATTTCCAAATATTTAGGCGTAATTTATTGCGCTTTATCGCTCCCTTTTGAGACCCATAGTTACGCTGCGTGAAAAACACCCTTCCGGATGTTGTATCTTTGCAATAGATAAATAAACGTAATTATAATGGAACACAAAGACACAAAGAAACAAAGGGCTGCGCAAAGAGAAAAACTTTGTGACTTCGTGTCTTTGTGTTTAGTTAAAATGAATTTGCGCATGAGAACCATTACACTGATCATCATCCACTGCTCGGCTACGCCTGAGGGCAAGAGCCTGAGCTTCGAGGCCTGCAGGCGCGACCATGTGGAAAACCGGCACTTCCGTGACATCGGCTACCACTATTATATCACGCGCGACGGCCACATCCATGCCGGACGGCCGGAAGAGCAGCCCGGTGCCCATTGCAAGAATCACAACAGCCACAGCATCGGCATCTGCTATGAGGGCGGGCTGGACCGCCGGGGACGACCTGCCGACACGCGCACCGAGGCGCAGAAGGAGGCGCTGCTCGACCTGATTTTCTCGCTTAGGCTGGACTATCCCCAGGCCGTCATCGTGGGTCATCACGACCTCAATCCCATGAAACCCTGTCCCTGCTTCGATGCAGCCAAGGAATATCTTAAGAATTAAGAGTTTAGAATTAAGAATTAAGAGTTGTCGCCTTCGGCGATTAACAATTATCAATTATCAATTAATCTTTAATCATTATTCTTTTAAATTATGGCACTTTACAGTTTGTATCAGAACAAGAATGAACACATGACGGGAAGTTACCAGAAATGGTATGCCCGTCCGGTAGTAACCGGCATCAAGTCGCTCACCGACGTTGCCAAGGAGATCCAGGAGAACACCACGGCCAAGGAGGCTGACGCCTACGCCGTGCTGAAGGAGATGAAGAACGTGCTCATCAAGTGGCTCCAGGAGGGCTACCGCATCAAGATCGACGGTCTGGGCTCCTTCAAGCTGGGCATGCGCTCGAAGGGTGTCTCCGCGGTCTCCGACTTCACCGTGACCGAGAACATCAAGTCTACACGCGTGATCTTCATCCCCGAGGTGGAGGTTGACTCCGCTACGGGCAAGCGCTTCAAGCCGCTCATCCGCAGTGTGCGCTGGACCAACATCGACGCCCTTGCCAACAAGGATGCCGTGAACGCTCAGACTGACGAGCAGGAGCCGTAAGAAGAGACCCTCTAAATCCCCCTTAAGAGGGGGACTTACTGGGCGGCGGATGCAAGAGAGTTAGTTAATTTATTGTTTAACCTGAAATTGACCCTTATAAGAAAGTCCCCCTTCTAAGGGGGATTTAGAGGGTCTCCTGATTACTATGAGCAAGAAAGAAATCATCAAGTATATCATTCAGTTGCTGATTGCCATCCTGACGGCCATCGGCACTACGCTGGGCGTGAGTTCGTGTATGTAAGAAATTATCCTCAAAAGAAAGTCCCCATGAGGGGACTTTTTATTACTTGCGTTTTCCGAAGTAGAAACCGGCATAGAGGTTCACGGAACCATAGGTGTTGCGCAGGTGGTAGTCGTTGGCGTTGTAGTGGTTGTCATAGACGGCAGCCAAGGCTCCGCAATACCATTGTGTGTTGTTGTAGGTGATGCCGAGATGTGCCTTGAAATCGAGATTCACTCCGGTATGGTGATACTTGCCGATGGCCTCGTATTCGTTGCGGCCATGGTCTTCGCGGTCGATGTTTTCCATCATGTCGTTTACATTTTCCATATGGGCATCGCAGGTCTTCAGGCCGGGGTTTACGAAGACGGCAGCTCCCAGGAGCCAGTTGTGGGCGAACGCCCAGTTGTAGCCGTAGCCAGCTGTGAGTGAAAAGGTGTTGAAGCGTGCGTTGCGCGTCATGATGAGATCTTCGTCATCGTCAGGTTCATCGGCGTCGATATCCTCGGCGAGCACCATCTGGTCGAAGGTTCCATCGTTGATGGATTTCCTTACCATGTCGTAGACCATGTCGGCGAGGTTGAAGTCGAATTTCGAGCGCATGTAGCCTGCCCCGAGAATCAATGAGCCTGCGCTACGCCGCTGGTTGGTGGACTGCCCGAATGCTGCCGGTGCGGAGTAACGTTTGTGGTTGAGGATGTAGCTGAACGAGAAACCGAAATTACGGGTAGTGATGGCGGAGCAATCCATGCCCTCGAGCCACTTCAGTTCGGGGTCGGTTATCTCGCGCAGTTTGAAGTCGTTGCCTGCCTTCCGGTAGTAGATATCGATGACGAAGGGGTTGGTGAAGATGGAGAACACGAGATTGGTGCGGTCTTTCGACTTGAAGAACGACTTCATGTCCACTGTATAGCCGGCGAAGAAGAACTTGTAGCCGCCGAAGGGTCCCACGCCCACGGAAACGTCGGGGGCGAAGACCATCTTGTCTTTTCCGTCGTCGAGGCTGATGCGGTCGAACGTGTAGGAGTTCTGAAGCATCAGCATTCCCGGATAGTGCTGGGGTTCAATGTAGGTGGTATCGGTCTCACCCAGTTGTTTCATAAAGCGTATGAGCCAGTTGTCGGCATAGGAGAGCGACACCGTCAGGGAAAGGAAGACAATGAGGAGATTTCTTTTCATCTTATTCGATATTTATTGGGGTTCAAGATTAAAGATTAAGAATTCAAGTTTGCGCTCAGGCTTCCGTCGGTATCGGTAATCACACCTTCTTTTACGAGTTGTGAGAAGGCTTCGTTGATGGCATTGTCAACCTTTGCGCCCCTGCGCATGAATCCCAGTTTCTTTGAAACAATGAGCGACAGGGCATCTGCGCTGATGGAGAATTGTTCGGTGACGGCCTCTATCACGGCATTCCTGATTTCACGCATCGACACTTCGCTGATCTCACGGCCGGCTGCGGGGCGGTACCAACGGTAGTCGTCGCGGTCCTTTTCACTTTCCCAGATGACTTTTCCCTCACGATCATTTTCAAGGAAGAACTTCTGGCTCACATAATCGCGTGTGGTATCCTGCACGAAGGAAGTCACACGCGCATCTCCCCTCAAAGTGCAGATGCGGCGGCAGAGTGTCTTGAGCGTGATGGGCTGTTCCTGATGGACGATGGCCTGAATGAGTTTCCTTGAGGTCATGGCCTTGGCTTCCTCAGGTGAAAGCTTCAGTTCCTGATATTCACGGGCGAATGAAGGCTTCTCGATGACTTTCTCCTTGGAAATGTCGAATTTCACGGGGGCAGCCGTTTCCTGCTTTACGGGGGCCGCTTGCAGCTGTTCCATCACACGGTCGATGACGCGTTGGGGATTGTTAAGCCAATCCACGCTCCATATACGCATCACTCGCCAGCCAAGACCTTCCAGCACAGAAGGCTGCACGATCTCACGGTCGCGGGTGGTCTGCGTGTCGCGGTAGCTTTCACCGTCAAGCAAGATGCCCAGCACGTAGGCATCTGGAGATTCCTGACGGCTGACGGCCACATCTACCTTGAAATGCGATCTTCCTACATTGACATTCACCACATAGCCTTTTTCGGCAATGGTATCGGCAATCTGACGGGCAAGGGGAGTGTCAGGACGCGAAGCCGTACTCTGGATGTTCTCGGCAAGCACCTGCTGCTCTGCATATTCCAGGAAATGCTTCAAACCCTCCACACCACGGGCTTTCGAGCGTCGGAGGTCGATATGGGATGAGCGCATCGTGGAGAATACCATCATCTCCTGGCGCGCACGGCTGACGGCCACATTCAGACGGCGTTCACCACCGGCATTGTTCAGCGGACCGAAATTCATGCTTACATTGCCCTTCTTGTCAGGACCATAGCCCACAGAGAAGAGGATGACATCACGCTCGTCACCCTGAACGTTCTCCAGGTTCTTCACGAAGATGGGTTCATAGAGGGCATCGGCAGCCTGCTTCACGGCCAGTTTGTGGTCGAGCATCTCCTGCAAAAGGTCTTCAATGAGGTTCTGCTGCACCACGCTGAAGGCGATGATGCCGATGCTCTGCGTGTTGGAATCAGATGTCAGGCGGCGTTCCACTTCCTTGACGATGGCCTCGGCCTCGGCTCTGTTGGAGCGGCGGCCTCCCTTGTCATAGACTCCCTCGACGGGTACGAACTTCACCTTCGTCTGCTTGTCGTCAACCGAAGGGAAGGTGATGAGTTTGCCGTCATAGTATTCGTTGTTGGAGAAGGCGATGAGCGACTCGTGGCGCGAACGATAGTGCCAGTTGAGTTGCAGCGATGGGATTTCCAGCGTGCGGCAGTCCTCCAGAATGCTCTCCAGGTCATCGATGTCGGCTTCATCCTCGTCCACGTTGGAAGAGGTAAAGAAACTCGTTGGGGGCATCTGTTTGGGATCACCCACCACAACAAGTGCCTTACCGCGGGCAATGGCTCCAACGGCTTCGCAGGTAGGCATCTGAGATGCCTCGTCAAAGACGACCAGGTCGAACTTCTCCTGAGAGAGATCCAAGTATTGGGCCACCGACATCGGACTCATCAGCATACACGGACAGAGTCGCGGCATCAGTTTCGGTATCTGGTCGAACAGGTCGCGCAGGGAAAGCCCGCGTCCGCCATTGGAGATGTTGCGGTTCAAAAGACCTATCTCGCTGCTGTTGTCCAGGTTGTCAGCTATGCGGGGAATGCTGGCAGCCAGACGTGCATAGAGTTCTTTCTGGCTGAGCATCTGGAACTCTTCCGTGAAATGCTTGTACTGCTGCACCTGCTCGTCGAAAAGCATTCCCTCGAAGGTGCGCAGTTGTTCAGAGGCAGCCGCCTTTTCACGGGCTTTGGTCAGGAAGAAGGCCTTGAAGAAACGGTCGGTGAGCTGCTTGGGTTGCTGGTTTTCACGCTCAAGGGCATCTACGACGGCTGTCAGTCCATGGACTTTGAGGTCTTCTGAATATTCACACCAATGGAACCAGTCGCGCATCAAGGCGGTATTCTCCTTCCATCTGGCAAGGTCTGCCATGCTTTGAGTCATCTGTTCTTCGGTTGGCAGTTCGTCGGTGGTGAGTTCCTTGCCGAAATACTTCCTCATCACCTCCTGTACGGGCAGTATGCGCCTGTGCTGCTCCTGATAGTCAGTAAGACGGTCCATCAGTCCGTCAATCTCTTCCTCAGTGACATAGGGATTATAGGCACGCATCCGCTTGACATACGACTTCTTGGCAAACAACCGGGGCAGGAACCACTTGGCCTTTATGGCACGCCATTCATCGCGCAATTGATTACCATCGGTTTCCAATAACTGCTCGCTATTGTCTTTTAATATTCTATCTCTAAGCGACTGTGCTTCAAGTAATTGGCTTCTTTCGTTATTCCCTTTCTCTAAGGTAGAGATTGCAGCACTAAGCCGTGATGCTGTCTCACTTTCATCCCGCAAGTCATCCGTACTTACATGCATGCCCAGCAGTGGATGAACCGAAGGCTGTCCTATCAGTTTCAGCACGGCTTCCATCCGTGTGCCCAGGAGTTGCTGGATATCGGGTAGGGTGGAGGCGATCAGCGCCGTTCTCAGTCGTTCGTTCAACTCGAAGGGTTTCAACGGCTCTTCTTGGATTCCTTCCTCATGAAGGATACAGTCGTAAAGAGAGAATCCGTCTTTCTCGTCCACGGTATGAAGGGCTTCCAGATAGCCGATGAGTTTGCTGCGCTGGGCATAGAGTTTCTCTGCCGTTGACTGATATTCCTTGGGTGTAGCAATATGGGTGACGGCCAAAGCCTTTTCCAGTTGGCTGAGCACGTGGCGCTTGGTTACTTTGTTGGAATGCATCTCCAGGCAGAACGGGTCGAGTCCGATCTTGGCCAGACGACTCTGTACCACACTGAGGGCGGCCATCTTCTCGGCCACGAAGAGTACACGCTTGCCTTGGAAAAGCGCATTGGCAATCAGGTTGGTGATGGTCTGCGACTTGCCGGTTCCCGGAGGACCGTACAGAATATACGAATGTCCCTGTCCGGCAGCAAAGACAGCTGCCATCTGTGAGGAATCTGCTGCCACAGGGAGTGCCAGAGATTCAGGACGCAGCGCCTTGTCTTTTTCCCTTAGGGAGGTGACGAGCGGTTCTGGCTGGAAACAGAGTTTCTGGTCCACCAGACTCTTCACAATCTCGTTTTCCTGAAGTTCCTTGCGGTGGTTGTGAACGTCGTTCCACATGAGGAACTTGCTGAATGAGAACACGCCGAGGATGCATTCCTCTTCCACGTCCCATCGCTTCTGTTCCTTCAGGGCTTCCCGGATGATGGCGAATATCAGCGAAACGTCAACGCCATGGTCATCCTTCGGCAGTTGGTTGAGTCCCGGAATCTTGATGTCGTAATTCTGACGGAGGAATTCCATGAGCGTCACGTTCATCATGATATCCTCATCACGCGAACGAACGTAGTAGCCGCCCTTCTTGTAAACCATCTCCACGGGGAGCATCAGGATGGGGGCATAGTGGGCCTTCTCGCTCTGTTCGGTCTCATACCACCGCAGGGTTCCGATGGTCATGAACAGCGAGTTGGCACCCGTTTCCTCTATGGCGTTGCGGGCCGAACGGTAGATGTTCTTCAGTACCGCCTTCGTCTCGGTATCCGTCAGGTATGTATGGAGCTGGTGATTGCTGATATCGTTGCTCACCAGTTCGCGGATGGGTTCTGCAAGGCGTGAGCGGATTAACCGTCCACCGTCGTCCATGGTCTTGAACTCAACGTCAGGCCGCTCTACGATGCTGTATTCCTCGCCTTCCTGCAGATGGTCCTCTATCTTGTCCACATCGAGCGAAATCAGTTGAACGGCACGCTGTCGGAGATAGAGGTTGAGCATCGTATTGCGCAGGGAGAAGTCGAGCAGTTTGCGCTCCCAGATGTCCATGCGTGTCAGTTCCTGCGTGGAGTTCATCACTTTTGTCAGGTCGTAGCGTGAATGCTCACTCAGATGCAGGTCGCAACTGTCGTGTGCAACCCCGTCGGAGACGATTTCCCAGACACCGTCTTTCAGGATACGGGTAGGCAGGGGAAGGAAGCGTTCCAGACGACAGCGGCGCACATCGATGAAAAGCTGGAAGTTCTCGGTCTTGGCGAGATGCTGCTCCGCCGTCAGCCGTGACTGCTCCAGCGAAGTGTTCTCTGCGGTTATCCCCGTACTTTCGATGACCATGATCTCATCGATACCCTTGGAACTCTTCTTCTCTATGAACGAGGCATCGTCGAGCGTGCTGTAGCGGCAACTATCGTTCACCAGCCAGATGCCCAGATAGGCGTGTCCGTTCTCCAGGATGATTCCGCTGTTGATGCCCACGCCCTCAAGCACACTGGCGAAGAGCAGGCTCAGTTCGATGCAGTTGCCCAGTTTTCCGCTCAACACCTGTTCGGGCAATGTGATGCGCTGGCCTATCTGCTCATAACTGGCAGGCATGCTGCGATACACGATTCCCTCTTCATGAAGAGTGGCAAAGATGGCTGCCACCTGGCGCACCACCTCGTTGGGATTGCCCGACTGGTATTCCGTGAACGATGATGAGCCGGAGAGATCCTTCAGTTTCTGCGCAGCCTTCACGATGAGTTGTCTGACGGCGGGCGTATCTGGCGTTACAAACGATACGAGCGACTGTGGAAGAACCGTGGTGCCGAGCCATTGGTCGTAGGCCATCAGTTCGATGGGATATTCCTGACGGAACACTTCCCTGCGACTTTCCTCCGATGCGGCATCAGCCACGATGTACAGCGTGAATGTTGTGTTGACACGCTCCGTCAGCGCCGCCATCTTATCCGCATCCAACCTGAGTTCAAAGTTCTTGATACGGATTGTCCTTTCTGCCGACACCGTACTCATCACGGGCGTCTGATAACCCGTCAGGTATTCGCCCTCACAGGTTACCATCACGTCGTGGATGTCGTTTGAGGTCTCATCCTTTTTGTTGAATCTTATTTCAAGACTTTTGCAGAGGTCGATGCCATTATGTACAAAGGCATAGTTGGCAACTTTCAAGTAGTCAATCTTAACAGTTGGCGTCATCATCGGTATCTCTTATGTTACATAATTTCCTTTAACATGCAAAGATAACGATTTAATTCCGTTAACTGTTCACCCGTCGCCATAAATTAAAAGTTTTTTGCAAAAGCCTCCATTCGGGCGGATGATTTTTGAAATAGAAAATCCGCAAGCGTTTTTGGAAACAACTTGCGGATTCAGTAAGAGGTGCGTAGCAGAGTCGAACTGCTCTATACGGTTTTGCAGACCGCCACATAACCGCTTTGTTAACGCACCCTGTTTGCGATTTGCGGATGCAAAGGTAATGCAATATTTTGGAACATCCAAATTTTTCCGTTATTTTTTCTCGCCGCAGGGTGCTTTTTGTCGCTTACCAAAGGGCGAAAGACCGGATTTCCCCTTGCGCTGCGCATCGCGGATTTCCTTGAGCTGGCATCCCTCACACCCGTAACAAGGGTCGTTTGCAGCCCGCAGTGCGCGATAGATGCGCCATGCTGCATACATTACGGCGACGGCCAGCAGAATGGCCACGATGAGGTACTGGTTATTCATTTCGGCAATACAGTCACGCTGATTCTCATTCCACAACCAATCGACGGTTCTTGGGATACTTGACGCGATATTGAACAATGAACTCCCGCTGCTCATTGGGCTGGAGTTTCAGTTGCCATACGACAATACCCGTTGACTTATCCAACTGGCCGCCGCTGAGTTCCTCGGTGGTGACGGTGATATTAGAGTTCTGCGAGACAGGTATCTGATCCTGCAGAGTGAGTGAAACAGTTTCCTTGCGGCTGTTCTTGACCGTGATGCGCCAAGTCATGTTCTGTTCCTGAGTGGAAGCCAGCAGACGACGAGTGGAACGATCAGACACTTTCGTGCGCTGAATGTGGATTCCGTTATCCCTGCCTAATGAGAAATGCAGCGTGTCGCTGGTCACCATGGGATCAAGGATGGTCTTGCCGACGAACGAGTTCTCGAAATAGACATTGGTTTCGCCTTCGAGCAGATTATGCTGCTGCCAGTCGGTGGCATCGGCCACGAGGAAAGCATCCTTGTCAGCCCTCGGAATACCAAGATACTGATAAGTGGCGGGAAGCTGGTAGCGGGCAATCTCGGTAGTAGTGGTCTTACCATCGGATGACAGCGTGAGCGGCTGTCTGATATCGAACTCGTAGCCGAACTGAGCCTTCTGCTCATTAACGGCAATCAGCTCGCTCTCAGGCATTTCCTTTGAAACGGTAATTCCCGATACTTTTCCCTCAAGTGCCATAGCGGCATCTTCCTGTTTCTTGCTGCTGGCTCTGACTTTTCCAGGTTTGCTGATACCATAGCCGACGACCACAACTTCCTGTAATGCGGCATTATCCTCTTTCATTCTGACATTCAGGGTGGAATTGTTAACGCTGAGGGTTTGAGTAAGATACCCGACATAGGCGAATTTCAGTTGGTTCTTGCCACGGGGCATGGCGATGCTGTAGCGTCCGTTGACGTCAGTAACCGTACCTAGGCTTGTACCAACCACCATGACAGAACAACCTATCATTGGTTCTCCTTCTTCATCAATCACTACACCCGTCACGCTGCCCTCTACGGCCGACTCATAGTCATAGCGGGGAGCCTGCTTGCCGTAATCAATCCAATAGGTGCGCAACTCCGGAGCAATGTTGGAACGGTTTGGATTGGCCGACGAGAGGGTCACAGGAATGTTGTGCCATTCCTCTTTGGTGTTCTGGAACATGTTGGCCTTATACGACAGTTGCAGGGGTTGGTCGAGTCCTTCGGAGCGAAGGTCGTAGGTGGGATACCAACCTGCATTTCTGACATAATAAGATAATTCGAACTCTACCTTACCAGCCTGCGGAACCTGTAGTTTAAGGTCTGCCTCGGTAAAAGCCTTCATCTTCAGATGGGCAACTGAATCAACAGTCTTTTCCTGTTTCTCACGTTTCTCGGCAAGCGCTGCCAGTTCCTGGTCGATAGCAATTGCTTTTTTCTTCAGTTCAAGCATCTCCTGGGCATAGTAGTTGTTCAGTTCCTTGATATTGGCCAATGGGGTAACCACCGTGCGGTTGCCTGTCGAACAATTGGTCTTCAACAAGTCCAACTGTGCATTCACCACTTCCAGCTGTGCCTTCAGTTCTTTTTCTTTGTCGGTTGTTTGTTTTACCTTTTGTTCTGCCTCGCGCAACTGCTTAACTTGCTGCATGCTGTCAGGATATGTAGTACGATAGTTCACCCCAAGCACAGTGAGTTTTCCCCGTGCCTTGATCTGCATACTCTTCACGTCGGTATAGGGTGAAAGTCCTGTAAAGGTAATGACTTGCTCACCCGCCGTCAGGTTCACGGAATGGGAACGTTCCACTTGAGCGCCATTGGTAAACACTGTTACGTGCTTAATATTTGCTGTTACTTTCTTGTTTTCACCATTAGCCGCAGTCACCATCATAAGTGCCACAGCCATCAAAATAACTTTTGCTTTCATGTATATAATTTCTTTTCTTTCATCAGTTGGTGTTTCGTATGCAAATTTAGTGTTTTATTCTTAAAGCAACAAACTTATTGGCATTTATGTTGCAAATCTTACTCCGGCAGGCGTTTTTATGTAACGATTAGCGTTAATCTTCTGAAATCCCTTCGCTTTTACAAACTTTTTTTGTACATTTGCGCCTATGAAAAGACTTTTTCTGTTTTTATTGACCGTAGTGCTGTGCCAGCAGACGATGATGGCACAGGGACAGAAGCGTGAGTTTAGAGGTGCCTGGATACAGGCGGTGAACGGACAATGGACAGGCGTAGGCCGCGACCAGATGCAGCGGACGCTGACATATCAGTTAGATGAGTTGCTCAAAGACGGCGTGAATGCCATCTTTTTCCAGGTGCGTCCGGAATGCGATGCGCTCTACCAGAGCAGCATTGAACCGTGGAGCCGTTTCCTGACGGCACAGCAGGGTAGGGCGCCGCAGCCTTATTGGGACCCCCTGAAATGGATGGTTGACGAATGCCACAAGCGAGGCATGGAACTGCACGCATGGATTAATCCCTACCGTGCGAAGACAAAGACCACACACGAGCTGGCCAGCAACCACATTGCCATTCAGCATCCTGAACGCGTGTTCAACTATGACGGGCAATTTATTCTGAATCCTGCACTCCCTGAGAACCGTGCGTTCATCTGTCATGTCTGTGGTGACATCCTGCGCCGCTATGATGTAGACGGTCTTCATTACGACGATTATTTCTATCCCTATCCTGTAGCAGGACAGCCGATTCCCGACCAGCAGTACTTTGCTGCCAATCCCCGCGGATTCAACAATATAGGCGACTGGCGCAGGGACAACGTGAGTATGTTCGTGAAAGAACTGTGTGACACGGTCCGCGCCGTGAAGCCCTGGGTGAAGGTGGGCGTGTCGCCCTTCGGCATCTACCGCAACAAGCGCAGTTCGGACATCGGCAGTAACACCAACGGACTGCAGAATTATGATGACCTTTATGCCGACATCCTGCTCTGGGTGAACAATGGATGGGTGGACTACTGTGTGCCACAGATTTACTGGGAGATCGGCAACAAGGCCGCCGATTACGAGACGCTGATCAAATGGTGGAACCAGTACTGCGGCAACCGCCCATTATATATAGGTGAGGATGTGGAGCGCACGGTGAAGAATGCCGACCCGAAAAATCCCGCCAGCCATCAGATGCCTGCAAAATTCCGCCTGCATGAACAACTGCCTAACGTAAAGGGAACTGTTCTCTGGTATGCAAAGGCTGCCGTTGACAATATTGGCAACTACGGCACGATGCTGCGCACGGTCTATTGGAAGCATCCTGCCCTGCAGCCTGAAATGCCGTGGATTGACAAGAAGGCTCCGAAGAAAGTTAAGAAGCTGAAGGCCGTGGATTTCGGACAAGGTCCGATGCTGATGTGGACGGCTCCGAAAGGCAAGACGTGGAAGGATGAAGCGGTACGTTACGTGGTCTATCGTTTCGCAAAGGGTGAGCGTGTGGACATCCAGGATGCGTCGAAGATCGTGGCTATTACGGGTACGACGTCGTATGAACTGCCGCGCGTGAAAGACAAGAGCACTTGGGTAGTGACGGCGCTTGACCGCCTGAGCAATGAGAGTAAAATAAAGAAGGTGAAGCATTGAGCTTCACCTTTCTTATTTATGCGGGTTGTGTTTGATCTCTTTTATTTCATCAGATCCTTAAAGAAGTCGTCGAGTTCCTTGTCGAGTCCTTCCATCAGGTCACCACTGACGATGATGGTGTCGTCGTCGGCCAGATAGAGTTCGCCGATGTTTTCCTTATCGTCATTTTCGAGCACAATGCTGAAGGGCTTGAGTATGCCGAGGTTATCCACTGTGTTACGATGGCGCTTCAGCTGGTTGCGCAGGATGAGGAGCACCTGGTCGTAGAAGTTCTCATCTTTGTTCTCGATCCATTGCTCTACGACACAACGTGTGATTTCCTGATCATCGTCGTCGAAGGCCAGCATCTCACCGCTGTCTTGCGTCACCCGGATGTGGATGTCGGTGAGCAGCAAGGCTTCGTCGCCGTGCATGGGGAATTTCTGAGCAATCTTGTTGATGAAGCGCTCAATCTGCTGTTGTGTCTGTTCGTTTGCTTTCATATCTTAGTTTCTATTTTGGTGCAAAGATAGTACATACGAATGAGAAAACAAAATGAAAGACGAAGTTTTTCGATTCTTTGCAAACGTTAACGTAAAAGAAAAGTTAACGAAATCGTAAATTCTTCCGTTTTTTATTTGCAATTCTAAATATTAGTTGTATCTTTGCAATTGCAAACTCCACTTTGCAAATAAGCGGAGTTTGGTACTACTTAAAAAATGAGTAACAAGATTAGTCATAGCGGTATTGTGGAATCGGTGGAGCCCGATTGTCTGCATGTGCGCATTCTTCAAACTTCAGCCTGTGCCAGTTGTAAGGCAGCCAGCCATTGCAATGCTGCCGAGAACAAGGAGAAAACTGTCGATGTCTACGGTATTGCCGATACATCCTTGTATCGTATTGGGCAGGAGGTGAACGTGACGGCCTCGATGCGGGTGGGAATGAATGCCGTGTTGCTGGCTTTTGTCATTCCATTCGTCATCCTGCTGGTAGTGCTTTTCATCGGCAGCCGGTTTATACCCGACGAAGCTGTTGTTGCCCTGCTGAGCATTGCGTGCCTGATTCCCTATTACGTAGGGCTGTATCTGATGCGTTCCAGACTGCGTGAGCGATTCACCTTTCGCATAGAATAGTTTCGAGATTTTAATAACTAAAACATATACAAAGAATTATGAGCTTTATTTTAACAGCAGTCATCGTACTTGGAGCCATTGCCCTTATTGCGGCGGTGATTCTCTATGTATGCTCCAAGAAGTTTGCTGTCAAGGAAGACCCCCGTATTGCTCAGGTTTCGGCCCTTCTGCCCGGTGCCAATTGTGGCGGCTGCGGATTCCCCGGATGTTCGGGTATGGCCGATGCCTTGGTGAAAGGGGCTGATGCCGGTTCGCTTGAGGGACTGATGTGCCCCGTGGGCGGAGCCGATGTGATGGGCCAGGTGGCCGACCTGCTGGGTATGGCCATTGCAAACACCGACCCGATGGTGGCCGTGGTGCGTTGTAATGGAACCTGTGAGTTGCGTCCGCGCATGGCCGAGTATAATGGACTACGCACCTGTACGGCGATGAATGCTTGTGGTGCTGGTGAGACCGGCTGCGGTTACGGCTGTCTGGGCTGTGGCGACTGTGTGGCTGCCTGCCAGTTTGATGCCATCCACATGAATCCCGAGACGGGACTGCCCGAAGTGGATGAGGACAAATGTACGGCATGTGGTGCATGTACGAAGGCTTGTCCGCGGCATATCATTGAACTCCGCAAGAAGGGTCCGAAGGGTCGTCGCATCTACGTGAGTTGCGTGAACAAGGACAAGGGTGCTGCAGCGATGAAGGCCTGTAAGGCTGCTTGTATCGGTTGCGGCAAGTGCGAGAAGGAATGTAAGTTTGAGGCTATCACCATTTCGAACAACCTGAGTTACATTGACTTCAACAAGTGCCGTATGTGCAAGAAGTGCGTGGAGGCTTGTCCCACGAAGGCCATCCATGCCGTGAATTTCCCGGCACCGAAGCCGAAGCCTGCAGTTGTAGAAGAAACCATTAAAGAAGAAAAGGAGGCCCAAGTATGAAAGTGAAGACATTCCGCATTGGTGGCGTTCATCCCGATGAGAACAAGCTCACCAACGACAAGGTGACCGTGAAGGCCGAACTTCCTGCTCAGGCCATCTTTCCGCTGTCACAGCATATCGGTGCACCCGCGAAGCCTGTCGTGGCTAAGGGTGATAAAGTGAAGGTAGGCACGCTGCTGGCCGAGGCTGGCGGTTTCGTGTCTGCTCCTATCTATTCCAGTGTCTCGGGTACAGTCTTTAAGATTGACGAGGCCGTCGATGCCACCGGTTACCGCAAGCCTGTTATTATTATTAAGGTGGAAGGCGATGAATGGGAAGAGAGTATCGACCGCAGCGAGAAACTGGAACTTGTCAAGGATCATCCCGAACTGACTCCCGAGGAAATCGTGGAGCGAGTGAAGAAGGCTGGCGTCACCGGTATGGGTGGTGCCGGATTCCCTACCTTTATTAAATTATGCCCGCCGCCTACTGCCAAGGCTGAGTGCGTCATTATCAATGCCGTTGAGTGCGAGCCTTATATCACCGCCGACTTCCGTCTGATGATGGAGAAGGCCGATGAGATTCTGGTGGGACTCGAACTGCTGATGATAGCAGCAAAGGTTAAAGTCGGCTATATCGGCATTGAGGACAATAAGCCTGCAGCCATCGAATTGCTTACGCAGAAGTGTGCTGAGAAATTCTCGGGTACCGACTTCCAAGTTGAGGTTGTACCCTTGGCAAAGAAATATCCGCAGGGTGGTGAAAAGCAACTCGTAGATGCCGTGATCCGCCGTCAGGTGCCTGCACCTCCAGCCATCCCTGTCAATGTTGGAGCGATTGTTCAGAATGTAGGTACTGCCTATGCTGTGTATGAGGCAGTTATGAAGAACAAACCATTGTTCGAACGTTACACCACCGTGACCGGTAAGCAGCTGAAGAATCCTGGCAACTTCCTGGTTCGTATGGGTACGCCTATGAGTCAGTTGATTGATGCCTGTGGCGGTTTGCCCGAAGGCGACAATAAGATATTGGCCGGTGGTCCGATGATGGGTAAGGCCCTTACCTCCACGGAGGTTCCTGTCTGCAAGGGAACGAACTCCGTGACCGTGCTCACCGACGATGATGCACGCCGCAAGGAGCCGCAGCCCTGTATCCGTTGTGCCAAGTGCGTGAGTGCCTGTCCTATGGGACTGGAGCCCTTCCTGCTGGCTACCTGCAGCAGCAAGAAGATGTGGGAAAAGGTGGAGGCCGAGGACATCACCTCCTGTATCGAGTGTGGTTCCTGCCAGTTCACCTGTCCCGCCCATCGTCCGTTGCTCGACAATATCCGTCTGGGCAAATCCACGGTGATGGGTATCATCCGCGCCCGTAATGCAAAATAATTAAACCGTAAATAAGTAAAAACAAATACAACAATGGGAAAACTTGTAGTTTCATTGTCACCGCATGCACATGGCAACGACAGCGTTGAGAAGAACATGTACGGCGTGATTATCGCCTTGATTCCGGCGCTTGTGGTCTCGCTCCTGTATTTCGGACTGGGGTCGGCCATCGTGCTTGCCACATCGGTGATTGCCTGTGTCTTTTTCGAATGGGCTATCACCAAATATCTCTTAGGTCGTGAGAAGTCAACCATCTGCGACGGTTCGGCCATCCTTACCGGTCTGCTCCTAGGCTTCAACCTTCCTTCCAACCTCCCCATCTGGATTATCATCATCGGTGCACTGGTAGCCATTGGCATTGGCAAGATGACTTTTGGCGGACTGGGTAACAATCCCTTCAACCCCGCACTCGTAGGCCGCTGCTTTCTGCTTGTGTCGTTCCCCGCACAGATGACCTCATGGCCGGTGCCCGGACAGCTCACCACTTACCTGGATGCGCAGACAGGTGCCACGCCGCTGGCAATCATGAAGAATGCCATCAAGGCCGGCGACCCTTCCATCCTGGAACAGTTGCCTTCATCGATGAACCTTCTTATCGGTAACCATGTGAGTCCCGATGCAAGCGTCATCCTTGGCTCTGGTACCGCAGGCGAAATCTGTGCTTTGGCACTCCTGCTGGGCTTGGCTTACATGCTGTGGAAGAAGATTATTACCTGGCATATCCCCGTAAGCATCATCGGAACCGTATTCGTTATCAGCGGACTGATGCATCTTGCAGATTCATCCTATGCTAATCCTGTTGCCGTGATTCTTTCCGGTGGCCTTATGCTCGGTGCCATCTTCATGGCCACCGATTACGTTACATCGCCCATGACGCCTAAAGGACAGCTTATCTATGGTGTTTGCATCGGCTTCCTGACGATTGTCATCCGCAACTGGGGTAGTTATCCAGAAGGTATGTCGTTTGCTATTCTTATCATGAACGGCTTCACTCCGCTCATCAACACTTACATCAAACCCAAGCGCTTCGGTGAAGTGCCTGAAAAGAAATAAGGAGGAGAAGAATATGGAAAAACTGAAATCATCAATTACCAATATGGCGCTGGTGCTCACGGGTGTAGCCGTCATCACAGGCGGTATCCTCGCATACGTGAACCACGTTACGGAAGGTCCTATCGCAGAACAGAACAAGCTGACGCTCCAGAATGGTATCAAGTCGGTGATGGGTGGGGGAGACCTCACAGTGAGCAAGACCGACACCGTGCGCCAGAATGATGCCAAGGGCAAGGAACTTACGTATATCATCTATCAGACGCAGGACAAGCAGCAGAAGGACCTCGGTGCTGCCGTGGAGAGTACCACTGGCGGTTTCGGAGGTGACTTGAAAGTGCTCGTGGGCTTTGACCCTCAAGGCAATATCCTGGGTTATACCATTCTGGCCCACGCCGAGACTCCCGGACTTGGAGCCAAGGCCGACAAGTGGTTCCAGAAGGGTGAGAAGGGTGACATCATCGGAAAGAATCCCTCTGAGGAACTCATCGTGAGCAAGGACGGTGGAAAGGTGGATGCCATCACCGCATCGACCATCACCAGCCGTGCTTTCCTCTTGGCCGTGAACAATGCTTATAAAGCCTATAAGGCTACGCCCATCGATGGCGAGACCGGTGCAACTAAACAAAAGAAGGAGGACAAAGAATGAACTATCTGAATATTATCAAGAATGGCATCACCAAAGAGAATCCTACCTTTGTGCTGATGCTCGGTATGTGTCCCACGCTGGCCACAACCACCAGTGCCATCAACGGTATGTCGATGGGACTTGCCACGATGTTTGTGCTGATCTGCTCTAACGTGGTGATCTCGCTCATCAAGAACCTCACGCCCGACATGGTGCGCATTCCTGTGTTTATCGTGGTTATCGCATCCTTTGTTACCATTCTCCAGATGGTGATGCAGGCCTACCTGCCAGATATCTATGCATCGCTGGGACTCTTCATTCCGCTGATTGTGGTGAACTGCGTCATCCTCGGTCGTGCCGAGGGCTTCGCATCCAAGAACGGCCCCGTGGCTTCACTGATGGACGGTATTGGTATCGGTCTCGGTTTCACCATCGGCCTGACATTGCTCGGCGTCTGCCGCGAGCTGCTTGGCAATGGCTCCATCTTCGGACTGACCCTTCTGCCCGAGACCTATAACATGCTGATGTTCGTGCTGCCTCCGGGAGCTTTCATCACGCTGGGTTTCCTGGTTGCGATTGTCAACAAGATCAAGAAATAGTAAATTCTAATCGAAGCAATTATGGAATATATATTGATTTTCATTAGCGCGATATTCGTCAACAATATCATCTTATCGCAGTTCCTCGGAATCTGCCCGTTCTTGGGCGTTTCCCAAAAGATTGACACATCGCTCGGTATGTCGGCAGCCGTGGCCTTTGTGATGACGCTGGCTACGATCGTCACCTATCTCATCCAGAAATTCGTACTCGATGCCTTTGGGCTCCAGTACCTGCAGACCATTGTGTTCATCCTCGTCATCGCCGCCCTGGTGCAGATGGTGGAGATTATCCTGAAGAAAGTGTCGCCCGCCCTTTATCAGGCACTGGGTATCTTCCTGCCGCTGATTACCACCAACTGTGCCGTACTCGGTGTGGCCATCCTCGTTATCCAGAAAGACTTCTCGCTCCTGCAGAGCGTGGTCTATGCCTTCTCTACGGCCATCGGTTTCGGACTGGCTCTGACGGTATTCGCCGGTCTTCGTGAGCAGATGTCGCTGGTTAACATTCCGAAGGGCATGCAGGGCGTGGCCATCGTGCTTGTCACTGCCGGACTCCTTTCCCTCGCCTTCATGGGCTTCTCCGGCGTTGACGGAGGCCTGAAGGTTCTCTTCGGCATAGATTAAATGTTGGATTTAATAATAGATTAAGGGGATGCGTCTCAGTGGACGCATCCCCTTATATGATTGGGTCGGGTACAAAGTAATTTACTTTGTTCTTCAAAACATCATCGGAAGCAATGCAAAACATCATTGGATGAAGAACAAAGTAAATTAGTTTGTAGTCGGACCAACGGAGGGCAGGAATAGAATAATCCCATGAAATGAGGGTGTACCTTAGTCGGGCACACCCTCACTTGTGTTATCAGGCTATCTGATTACCGGTGTATAACTGGTAGTACTTGCCGCCCAAGCTGATGAGCTGGTCGTGGGTGCCGCGCTCGATGATGCGGCCGTGGTCCATCACGATGATGATGTCGGAGTTGCGGATGGTACTCAGGCGGTGGGCAATGACGAACGTGGAACGGCCTTGCATGATGCTGTCCATGCCTTGCTGGACCATACGCTCCGTGCGGGTGTCAATGCTTGAAGTTGCCTCATCGAGAATGAGCGCCGGCGGATTGGCAACTGCAGCACGTGCAATGGCCAATAATTGACGTTCTCCCTGTGAGAGATTGCCGCCGTCGCCGGTAAGCACGGTCTGGTACCCGTTAGACAGACGGCGTATGAAATCGTCGGCATTCACCAGTTTGGCGGCGGCGATGCATTCCTCGTCGGTGGCATCCAGTCGGCCGTAGCGGATGTTTTCCATCACGGTTCCCGTGAAGAGATGCGTCTCCTGAAGCACAATGCCGAGCGAACGGCGGAGATCGGCCTTGCGGATGCGGCGGATGGGCAGTCCGTCGTATTGAATCGTACCGCTCTGGATATCATAGAAACGGTTGATGAGGTTGATGATGGTGGTTTTGCCGGCTCCCGTACCTCCCACGAGGGCAATCTTCTGTCCGGCCTCCGTGTCGAGTGTGATGTCGAAGAGCACCTGTTTGGGAGTCTTCTGCTGGCTGCTGGGGGATGGCGGATAGCCGAAGTTGACATTGAAGAAGTCCACCTCGCCGCGCTGCCGGGTGAGTTTTCCGCTGCCGTCTTTCCATGCCCAGAGATTGGTCTTCCGCGAAGTCTCCATCAACTTTCCAGCTACCACCTCGGCGTTGACCAGCTGGATATCGGCGTCCATGTCATCGGTCTCGGCTTTTGCATCGAGCAGATTGAACACACGGTCGGCACCGGCCACGGCGTTGATGACGCTGTTGATCTGGTTGGAAATCTCACTGACCGGGCGCGTGAAGTTCTTGATGAGCGTAAGGAAACTGACGAGCGTTCCGATGGTAAGTGAAGAGTGAAGAGTGAAGAGTGAAGAATTCTTTGTGAAACTGAGGGCAAGCGCGGCCCCGAAGACGGCGGCCATCACGTAGATCAGATTGGAAAGATTGCCGTTGATAGGCATTACGATATTGGCCACGCGGTTGGCATTGCAGGCATTGTTGCGCAGCTGTTCATTCAGTCTCGTGAATTCCGCGATGGCCTCATCCTCATGACAGAAGGTCTTCACCACTTTCTGACCAGTAAGCATCTCCTCAACAAAGCCGTTCATCTCGCCGAGGCTCTGCTGTTGCTGGCGGAAATGGCTGGCGGAAATGTTGCCGAGCTTGCGCGTGGTGACAATCATAATCACCGACATGATGACCGTTAGCACCGTAAGCGGCCAGGAGAGCACAATCATTGAGGTGAAGGTGATGACGATGGTGATGAGCGACGAGAAGATGTTGGGCAAGGAAGAGATCATCTGCCGCAGGGTGTCGATATCGTTGGTATAGACCGACATCAGGTCGCCGTGGGAATGCTGGTCGAAGTAGGATATGGGCAGTTGCTGCATGTGGCTGAAAGTATCGCGGCGAAGCCGGAGCAGCGTTCCCTGGCTGACATTGATCATCAGGCGGCTTTGCAGATAGGCACAGAGGGCACCTGCCAACAGAATAATAGCTAATTTGCCAATGGCCAGGGCCAGCGGGGTATAGTCGGGCGTAGCGGCCTGGGTGAGCGGAATGATGTAATCGTCGATGAGCGTCTTGGTGAAGAGGGTGGAGGAGAGGGTGGCCACAGGCGTGATGAAAGTGCACGCCACGACGACAATCAGACTCCATTTGTATTCCGCGATGACCATGCGAAGCAGCCGCATAATGGTCTGGCGCCCTTCCTTGGAAAGGTGCTTGATTCCTCCTGTATGTCGTGGGCCGCGAGGGCCGCCGTGTGGATTCAATGTTGGGGGCATATGATGAATTAAGAATTTAGATTTTAGAGTTAAGAATTAATTATAAATTGAGAATTATTGTGGGGCGTTATTGGGCTCATCGAAATCACCGGTATCCTGCGTCTGTAGGCGGTAGATTTCCTGATAGATTTCGTTGGACTTGAGTAGGTTCTCGTGCGTGTCGAATCCTACCACACGCCCTTGGTCCATCACGATGATACGATCGGTGTGTTCCATACTCAGCACGCGCTGGGCTATGATGATCTTGGTGGTGCCGGGAATGGCTTTCGTAAACGATTCGCGGATGCGGGCATCGGTGGCCGTATCACAGGCACTGGTGGAATCGTCGAGTATCAGGACTTTTGGACGCTTCAGTAGGGCACGGGCAATGCAGAGGCGTTGCTTCTGACCACCTGAGACATTGGCTCCGTTCTGCTCTATGCGCGTCTCATATTTCTCCGGCATCTGTTCGATAAACTCATCGGCACAGGCCATTCGACAGGCTTCCTGGCATTCCTCCAAAGATGCATCTTCCTTGCCCCAGCGCAGGTTCTCAAGGATGGTTCCGGAGAAGATCACGTTGTTCTGCAAGACCATTGAAACCTCATTGCGAAGCGTGTCAAGATCGTAGCGCCGGACGTCAACACCTCCCACGGAGACATAGCCTTCAGTGGCGTCATAAAGACGTGAGATGAGCGTAGCCAACGTGGATTTTCCGCAACCTGTACCGCCGATGATACCGATGGTCTCGCCGGAGTTGATGTGGAGCGTCACATTCTTGATGGCGTATTCATGAACGGGTAGTGCGTTGCCTTCTGATGAGGTGGATTCGTGATTCAAGTTATAGCTGAAACTGACGTTTTCAAAGTCAATGCTGCCGTCCTTGACCGTGTGAAGGGCGTTTACGGGAGAAGTGATGCTGGCCTGTTCGTCAATAACCTCAGCAACACGCTTGCCGCTTGCCGCACTCATCGTGAGCGTGACGAAAATCATCGAGAGCATCATCAGCGAGGAGAGGATGGTCATCACATAGGTGAACAGGGACGTCAATTGTCCAGTGGTAAGTTCACCGCCAACGATGAAATGGGCACCGAACCAGGATAGGGCCATGATACAGCCGTATACGACCAACATCATGATGGGATGGTTGATGGCTTGCAGCGTCTCGGTCTTGACGAACAGATTGTAGAGTGCCTCGGCCGCCCGACGGAACTTGGTATTCTCAAAATCTTCGCGTACAAAGGCCTTCACCACTCGAATGGCAGCGATATTCTCCTGAACGGCACCGTTGAGGTCATCATAGCGGAGGAACACCTGAGTGAAGAGTTTCATCGTACGGGAGATAATCATATAGAGTGCAATGCCGAGGATGACCAACGCGACAAGGAAAATGAGACTCATCTTGAAGTTGATGAACACGCACATCAGCACGGAGAGAATCATGTTGAACGGTGCCCTGACCGATATGCGCATGAGCATCTGGAAGGCGTTCTGCAAGTTGGACACATCGGTCGTCATACGCGTGATCAGTCCGGAGGTGGAGAACTTGTCGATGTTAGCGAACGAGAACGTCTGGATGTTGCGGTACATGGCATCACGAAGGTTGTATGCAAATCCCGTGGAAGCCTTTGCTGAGCAGCGCCCTGACAGGATGCCGAAAAGCAGCGAGAAGGCTGCTATCAAGAGCATTAGTCCGCCATAAAGACATACGTTACGTAGATTGCCCGTAGAGATTCCACGGTCGATAATCCAGGAGGTGACGTAAGGAATCAGTACCCCCATCACCACTTCAAGTCCTGTGAATACAGGCGTCAGCACAGCCGCCGTGCGGAATGAGCCTACTTGTCGGAGAAGAGTCTTAAGCATATTCGGGGACAAATATACAAAAAAAAGCGGAATCACCTTTGCGATGGTTCCGCTTTTTTGTCATTTTGTTTCTTGTTCCTCCCGCATGTCAATCATTTGTTTCTTGCTGTCATAAAATTCGTATTGCAAGAAACCCATCTTTTGCGAGGGAATGATGTGTACACCCAGTCCGTACTTCATCTGCCATTTGTGTTTCAGCGACACGAGTCCCTGATTAATGTAGGCAGCCACATACGGGTGGACGTGCAGATAGAATCTCTTAACGCCGATCTTGTTGACCAGGGCGTCAATCTTACGTTCGAGTGTATCGGTGAAAAGAATGCTTGACTTAATCTTTCCACTACCGAAACAGGTAGGACACTCTTCCTCTACATTCACATCCATGGCAGGTCTGACACGCTGGCGCGTGATTTGCATCAGTCCGAACTTGGAGAGCGGCAGGATGTTGTGGCGTGCGCGGTCTTTTTGCATGTTCTTACACATACGCTCGTAGAGCATCTGCCGGTCTTCAGCCAGGTTCATGTCGATGAAGTCAACAATGATGATACCTCCCATGTCGCGAAGACGCAATTGACGTGCCAGTTCGTCAGCAGCACCGAGATTTACTTCGAGCGCATTGCCCTCCTGTCCTTTCTCTGCGCGAATACGGTTACCGCTGTTCACGTCCACCACGTGCATTGCCTCTGTGTGCTCGATAATGAGATAGGCACCATGCTTGTAGTTCACCGTCCGGCCGAAGCCTGACTTGATCTGCTTGGTGATGTTAAAGTTGTCAAAGATAGGTACCTTACCGGTGTAGAGCTTTACGATGCCCGCCTTTTCAGGGGCGATGAGCGTCACGTAGTCTTTCACTTCCTGGAACACTTGCTCGTCGTTGACGTAGATGTTCTCGTAGGAGGGATTGAAAAGGTCGCGCAAGAGTGCTACGACACGGCTTTCCTCCTCATAGACGAGCTGTGGCCGCTGGGTGGTTTTCTGCACCTTGGTAACGGCGTCCTCCCACCGCTTGTAGAGGACTTTGAGTTCAGAGTCGAGTTCGGCTGCTCTTTTGCCTTCAGCAACTGTCCGCACGATGACTCCGCAATTGCGGGGCTTTACGCTCTGGATGATTTGCTTTAGCCTGGCTCGCTCTTCACCGCTTTTGATTTTTGACGATACTGAAACTTTATCCCCGAATGGAATCAGGACCAGATAACGTCCGGCAAACGACAATTCAGCCGTCATACGCGGACCTTTGGTCGAAATGGGTTCTTTTACAATCTGCACCAACACTTCCTGATCTTTCTGCAGCGTTGTTGCGATGCTGCCGTCTTTTTTCAGATCGGGCAGGCGTGATGCCTTGGAGAAGGGGTAAAGTTTTTTCCTGTCGCTTTCTACCTGTTTGAGGTACTTTCCGTAAGAATTGAACTGGCTTCCCAGGTCAAGATAGTGAAGAAAGGCGTCGCGTTCGTATCCTACGTTCACAAAACTGGCGTTCAGTCCGGCCATCAGTTTTTTCACTTTGGCCACGTAGATGTTTCCAACGGAGAACGATGCTGAGCGGGGCTCTGTCTGGTATTCCACCAGGCTTTTGTCTTCCAGCAGGGCAATCGAAATCTCCTTCTCTTGGACATCAATTACTACTTCGCTGGTCATTTCTTCTGCTCTTGATGTGGTATAAAGCCATAAGAGCAAGTAGGCTTACTTGCTCTTATGACGATTCTTTCTCAGTCTCTTTTTACGTTTGTGAGTAGCCATCTTGTGGCCCTTTTTCTTTTTTCCGTTTGGCATAACTTTAAATATTTAATGTTAAAACAATACTTTCCAACTCTGAATACCTCTCAGTCTTCACTCAAGTATTATTCCTCACCCTTCATCTTGGCGACGAAGCTCTTGGCGGGCTTGAAACTTGGGAAGTCGTGAGCTGCAATCACGATAGTCGTGTTCTTGCTGATGTTGCGAGCTGTCTTTTCGGCGCGATGCTTCACAACAAACGTACCGAAACCACGCAGATAGACATTCTCTTTCTTTTCCAGCATGCTGTCTTTCACAGACTCCATAAATGCCTCTACTGTGGTGGCAACATCTTTACGGGCGATACCTGTTTTTTGAACGATATCCTCGATAATTTCTGCTTTTGTCATCTCTATTTCTTTATATTTTGATTAATTCGGGATGCAAAGATACTGCTTTTTGACAAGATACGAAAATTTATTTGAGTTTTTTTCGATTTTTCTTTGCGAAAATTGTTGTAGGATAGGAAATTACGACTTCCGTGAGGTCGGCTTTCGTCAAATGAGCTTTCACGTTGACACCTATTTTAATATTACCTAACTTCTGAAACTGGTAGTTCAGGCCTATCCGCTCATAATATGGTTTTTCCAGTTCCTTGGCCCATTTGCCCATGTGTCGATAGATGTAGAAACCGAGTGCAACATTGAGTGACAGATGTCCAAAGAAGGCTTCGTGCTTAGCGGCAATACCGACCGACCAGGGGCTGATTTCCGATGGGTCGTTACGCAGAAGGCTGATTTCACGGATACGGCCGTCGTAAGTGCCATAAAAGACATCGACGCCGATGCCGGAAGCCCAGCGGCGGGCATAGCGGTACATTACATCGGCTCCGAAGCTGTAGGCCAGATAGCATTTGAATGAATCCGTGCGGTAGTCTTTCTCATCGGGATTCGTGTAGAACTGAGTCTGCTGCCATTCCTCCATCAGCGTACGCCCACCGATTGAACCATATAAATTAAAATAGGTATATGGCTGGAATTTGGATGCAGGAATGTGTCGCCGGGGAATGGAGGCTTCATAATAAGGCTGATATACAAGGCCTAGCGAGGGTCCCACGAAGTTGGCTCCCTTGTTAGGACGGTTCAATGCCCCGTTGCTGTGATGGTAATAGTCGATGCCCAGGCGTACACCCCAATCGTGGGAGAAATGCCAAGTACCGTGAACGCCTGCCCCAAAGAAGATGTTCCAGCGGGAACCGATGAGCTCGTTGTCAATGTTGTTCTCCTTATTATATTTATGTTGGTTCCAAGCCACGCCGAAATTGAGTGCATAGTCGATTTCCCATCGGTGTGTGCGGAGCAGGGGACGGGCGAATTGTCCGTAGAAGGAGAGGGCGTTGCCTAAGCGCGAGTCGTAGTCTACTTCCTTCAGCACGTTTTGTTCCTTTCCCCAGAATTCCTCACCTTTATGAACCGTAACGTCGTGATTCAGGCTCCATTTGACGCCTGCCGACAAAGTGGGGAAGCCATAGTCGCGGGCGTAATCGTTACTATCCGAGGGCAATGTAGCGTGGATGAGTTTCAGGTCGAAGGACAGGTTCTGCCTGTCTTTCTGCCACTTGCTTTGCCATTCATCCATCACGATGACGCGTCCGGGTATGATGCTGAGTTCCGCTCCCCAGTGGTGACGGATGGTGTCAGCAGGTACGGCATTGGCCGAGATGGCCAAGAGGCATAATGCTATCGTGAAGATTCTTTTACCAGTAATCATTTGATGCCGCGCTTGTTCAAGGCATCGGAGTATTTGGCTGCATTGGCCAAATGTTCTGCATAGGTGCGGGCAAAATTATGTGTGCCGCTGAAATCCTCTTTCGCACACATATATAAATAATCGTGGTGCACCAGGTTGAGTACGGCATCAATACCGGCCACGGTCGGTATACGGATGGGACCTGGAGGAAGTCCCGTGTTGCGGTAAGTGTTGTAGGGACTGTTCACGGAGAGCATATTGTTATAGATACGCTTCAACGAGAAGTCTCCGATGGCAAACTTCACCGTCGGGTCGGCCTGCAGGGGCATATCCGTTTTCAGACGGTTGTAGTACATACCGGCGATCATCGGCTTTTCCTTGTCGTTGGCGGTTTCCTCATCGATGATGCTGGCCATCGTAATAACTTGCTCGGGTGTAAGGTTGAGCGCATTGGCCTTCCCTGTGCGCTCCTTGTTCCAGAAAATGTCGCTTTCCTTCTTCATACGGTCGAACAAGACTTCCGTGCTGACATTCCAATATATGTCGTAAGTGTTGGGGATAAACATACATGGCATCGTCTCCGGTGTATAACCGTATTTCTGGCAGATGGCAGAGTCACGCAAGGCAGTGATGATTTCGGTGCTGTCGAGCATCAACTTCTGAGACAGGGTGGCGGCCAGACGGTCCATTGTGCGTACGGATGGGATGGTTAGGTTGAGAGGTTCCTGCATCCCGTTCTTGATGTGGCGGAAGGCCGTGAATGCGCCTTCCGATGGCTTAATGCCGTAACGCCCGGTGCGTATTTTCTCTTTATACTTGGTATGACGTGCCAGCGTCTGGAAGGCGAAAATCCCGTGGAGTGAGGAGAAATCCTTGAGTTTCACCAGCACGGAGTCGATGTTGTCGTCCTGATCAATGTAGAGATATTGTGTCTTATCCTTCCCGGTCATTGACGAGAAAAAGAAATAGTATATGATGCCTGCTATGAGCAGGATGCAGATGAGCATTGGAGCCACATACTTGTTTGCGCTTACCTTCATAATGCAATATGTTTTGAAAATCTTGGCAAAGTTACGAAAAGTTAAGCGCAAAAACAAATAAAAATTGTTTAAAATTGAATTGTCCTATGGAAGCGGCTAATTATTCACCGAAAAATTTCTTTATTTCGTCTTTTTAGACTATCTTTGCGATATGAAACTGAAATTCAATATCCATTATAATACGGAATGGGGACAACAGATGCACGTCGTGGTGAATTACCTCACAAGCGACCGCCACGAACGTGAACAGGACTTCCTGATGCAGACCCAGGACGGCACAGAATGGATGCTTGACGTGGTGTTGATGGAATCACGCCAGCGTTCCATACTTTCCTTCCACTATGTCTATCAAGTCGAAGACAGCGATGGGCATATTCTTCGAAGGGAATGGAATCAGGTGAAGCGAACCTATGCTGCCGACAGCATGAAGACTTTTGTCTTTGCCGACCTCTGGCGCGACCGTCCGCTCAACTATCCGCTCTATACTTATTTTAATAAGCGCTATGAGCCGGGCATCATGCCCCTGTCGTTACCTCTTTTCCGTAAGACCATCATCTTCCGCGTATCAGCACCGCAGTTGCAAGAGGGAGAAACGCTGGCACTGATTGGAAATCATCCTGCCATCGGCAACTGGAATCCCACACGTTACCTGCCCTTACAGCATATCGGTGAGTTTGAATGGATTCTTTCGGTGAATGTCGACGGTATGACTTTCCCGCTGGAATATAAATATGTAGTCATAGATGAGAAGAAACGCCAGTTGAAGACATGGGAGGAAGGTGACAACCGCACGAATCAGGAACATACGGTCGAAGACGGTGAAGTGCTTGTCCTTTACGGCGATTCTCTACGGCTGAAAGAAACCCCGATGAAAGCAGCCGGAGTTGTCGTTCCAGTCTTCTCCTTGCGCTCGGAGCACAGTTTCGGCGTAGGCGATTTCGGTGACCTCAAACGGATGGCCGAATGGGCTTCACTTGTAGGCCTTCGTATCATCCAACTGCTCCCCGTCAACGATACGACCAGCACTCACTCATGGACAGATTCTCATCCATACAATATCATATCGGCCTTTGCCCTTCATCCGCATTATATTGATTTGGAACAACTGCCGCCCTTGAAAGATGAGAAGAAATCTGCCCGCTTTATGCGTCAGCGCCGTGAACTCAATGCCATGCGTGACAGCGACTACCTGGCTGTTGACCGCGTGAAGTCGGCCTATGTACATCAGTCCTTTGTGGAGCAGGGGAGTGATACGATGAAATCTGATGCTTTCAAGACTTTCTTTAAAGATAATAAGGATTGGCTAATTGACTATGCGGCCTTCTGCGTGCTGCGTGACAAGAACCACACATCCCGTGTGGCTGACTGGAAAGAACTGGAGCCCGGCCCTGAAGTTGAAGAAATCTATTACGTGCAATATCATCTGCATAGGCAGTTGAAAGGTGCAGCCGACTATGCCCGCAGCAAGGGTGTTTCGCTAAAGGGCGACCTACCTATAGGTGTCTATCGGGACAGTGTGGAAACATGGAAGCATCCCGAATTCTTCCATCTCGATATGCAGACGGGTACGCCTCCGGACATCTACCATCCCAATGGACAGAACTGGGGATTTCCAACCTATCGTTTAGATAATTCCAGTAAATCCGCTCCCCCCTCCAGACACGGGGATACGCTCAGTATTTCCGCTTGGTTCCGCCGCAGGTTTCAATGGATGGAACAATACTTTGACCTCTTTCGCATCGACCACGTTATCGGATTCTTCCGCGTCTGGGAGATTCCTCAGACGGCCGTCTATGCCACAATGGGCCATTATCAGCCAGCATTGCCGATGAGTACCGAAGAGATAGAACAGATGGGCCTGCCTTTCCGGCAAGACCTCTACACTCGTCCTTTCATCAACGATTCCATTCTCGATAAGATTTTCGGCATCCACGCTCAGTATGTGAAGGACAATTTCCTTATCCGGCAATCCTACGGGCTATATTCCATCCGGGCAGAATACGATACACAACGTAAGGTTGAGCATGCTTTTCAAGGGCGCAATGATGAGAATTCACTATGGATTCGCGAAGGACTCTACCGGCTCATCTCCAACGTTCTATTCCTTGAAGACTCCCGTCAACCAGGTATGTATCATCCTCGTTTCGGCATCAACCGGGAGCCTGTATTCGAGATTCTGAGTCACGATGAGCGTGAGGCTTACATGCGTATTTATAATAGCTATTTCTTTGAACGCCACAACGGTTTCTGGGCTCATCATGCCATGATGCTGCTCAGTGGAATCTTGCAAGACACGCGTATGATGGTCTGTGCCGAAGATCTCGGTCTGCTGCCGGCCTCTGTACCACACGTTTTGGATGCCCTGCGAATACTGACACTTGAAGTACAGTCATTGCCAAAGGACTATGGTACAGAGTTCGCCCATCTGGAGGCCAACCCTTACCGAAGTGTGGCCACGATAAGTACTCACGACATGTCACCCTTGCGTCTTTGGTGGGAGGAGAATATGGGTCGCACACAACGGTACTTTACGACAATGATGCAACGTGAAGGGCGCGCTCCCCAGCAACTCTCCGCGCCAATGGCCGAGGAAATCATTGCGCGCCACATGTACTGTCCATCGATGCTCTGCCTACTCAGTATCCAGGACTTACTTTCTATGGATACAATGCTTCGGGCAAAAGATGTCCGAGCTGAGCGTATTAATGAGCCTTACGACAGTTACAACCAATGGAAGTATCGGATGAATGTGACTATCGAGCAACTTATGGAGGCACGCCAGTTCAATCAGAAACTCCACACGATGATTCAGCGGAGTAGGAGAGGAGAAAGTTGAGGAAATGAAACAGTATTCCACCTACATATTCGATTTGGATGGCACGTTGCTTGACACATTGCAGGACTTGGCAGTGAGTGTGAACTATGCACTCCGACAATGCTCGATGCCTGAGCGAACGCTGGATGAAGTTCGCCAGTTTGTTGGTAATGGCGTCAGGATACTAATGAAACGTGCTGTTCCTCAAGGTGAAGATAATCCGCGCTTTCAGGAAGCCTATGATATTTTCCGAAGTCATTATTTAGAGCATTCACTTGACACGACAGCTCCCTATCCTGGCATCATGGAGATGCTTGTCCGGCTGAAGGCCAGCGGCAAGCGAATGGCTGTCGTAAGCAATAAGTTTGATACGGCCACAAAGGAACTCATCCGTCATTTCTTCGGTGAACTGATTGAGGTGGCTATTGGTGAGAATGAGGCAGCTGGGGTCCGTAAGAAACCTGCTCCCGACACGGTGAACGAGGCTTTACATCAGTTAGGGGTTGGAAAGGAAGATGCTGTCTATGTAGGCGACAGCGATGTGGATTTGCAGACGGCCAGAAACAGTGGGCTTCCTTGTATCAGCGTTCTTTGGGGATTCCGAGACCGTTCTTTTCTTCAGGATCATGGAGCTATGGATTTTGCCGATAGTCCCGAAAATATATGATGCTTTTAATCTTCGGAATCAGCACCACGGAGAATGATGCTCGTGGCACCTAATGTGAAAAGACTGCCGTCCTCAATGATGCGGCGTTCCCCTTGCTGGAGTTCCACGTTGTCCACGAATGTTCCCGTATTGCTGTTCAAATCGCGCAGAACATATTGCAGCTGGCCGCGCTTGTTTCGGCTGACGTTGATGGCGCAATGCGTTAAATCAACACTCGGATCGACCGTTTCAAATGGCGTGTTAATTCGATTACCCTTCTGGTAGCGGCCTATCACGTTCTCACCCATCTTCAGCGGAATTACTTGCTTGTAATGAAAACAGTTTTCTATAATCACGATGGAGCCGCAGCCTTCTTCGTTAGCCTGCTCGTCAGGGTTCTCGTCTTTCTGGCGGTTATGGAGTTTGCTCACTCCGATTCGTATGCCGAACTGTTTGTTACATTCCGTACATTGAAAGACCAGTTGCTGGCCTTCTTCATATTTGGTTTCATCAAAAATGATGTAATTATCACACTTCGGACAACGAACGCGTTTCATAACAAATAAGGATTCTTCTTAATAACTTTAACCTTCTACCTTGTATACCCAAGCTTGGCTGAACTCTGAATACTCGCGCATTTCGTGGAGTGCATTATATGCCTCAGCCTCAGACTTGTATTGGTTAAAAATTACTCTTGTGGTTGAATGACTACTGAAAACAGCAGCCTCATTGAAGCCAGCCTTGTGAAGTGTCTCCACATAGGCAGTAGCATTCTTCTTGCTCACATGTGAAGCCAACACTATGGTATAGTAGGGGAGGTTCTGTTGTTCATACAGAACATCTTGTTTGACATTGAAAGTATTTTGCACTTTCGTTGTCTCTGCTGTTTCTCCCTTTTCAACCTTTTCCTCTTTGGCACTCAGGTCTTCAGCAGTTATGCCCTTTACTTCGGCAACTCCTTGTATAGTTGTTTTAGGCAGAATACGGGTAAGGGTTTCAGTATTCATGTTGAGCATGCTCATCTCCTTATGCGATCCGTTATTCAACGGAGTGGAAATCAGGAAGAAAGCAAAGATGGCAATGGCTGCTGCTGCGATGTTGCGCAGTACACTCACACGGATATGAATCTTGTCATCATTTTCATCTTCGACATATAGAGATGTCAGTTTCTTCTCCTCTTGGCCCTTTTCTTCTTTAATTACATTTTCTTTTGCTGTCTCAATCTTGACAGGTTTTGTCTTTGTTTCCACTAAGGCAGGTGTAAGACTGACAAGTGGATCCATTTCCACGCTACTTAGTCCATAGAGAGCAGGAGTCAGGATACCTGCCTCACAAGGATCAAACTCATAATTGCCATATTCGTTGACCCGAAGTGTGCCAATATCGTTCAGTTCATAATAGCCTTCATTCTCAATGTGTTGCCGCAATTCGTTAACTTCATCCTCTATGCGAAGTAAGGCTTCTGGATAGGAGATGTCGTAGGCTTCAATATAAGACTGTGCCAGCAACGAATCGTTCATTTTTAAGGCTGGATTGAATCCGAGCGTACGTGTCGGGGGCAGGAACATCTGGTCGCTGTCGTCATAGTGAGCCTCTGAATAATGGGCCATAAAGCCTCCGAGATCGGGAACGATCACGCAATCATTATCAAGAAGCAGAATTTCTATATGTCTTTCGAGTTCAATCACGACTGCAAAATTAATTCTTTTTCTTGGATTCTGCAAATATTTACAGTCTTAAAAAATAAAAATCGTGAAAAACGTGTGCCGATTCCATTTTTTATTGTACTTTTGCAAAACAATATGGAATACAAGGAAACAGACATTAAAGGCGTGTGGGTGATTGAGCCTAAAGTGTTCAACGATGCCCGCGGCTATTTCTTCGAAGCCTGGAAGAAAGAAGAATTCGAAAGCCATATCGGTTCCGTTAATTTCGTTCAGGATAATGAGTCGAAGAGTTCCCGGGGTGTCCTCCGCGGCCTTCACTATCAGAAAGGAGAATTCTCGCAAGCAAAACTCGTGCGTGTCATCAGCGGAACAGTCATTGATGTAGCTGTGGATATTCGTCGTAGTTCACCTACATTTGGCCGTTATGTGGCCGTGGAATTGAGTGCTGAAAATAAGCGTCAGCTTTTCATACCACGTGGAATGGCTCACGGATTTCTCGTACTCAGTGACGAAGCTGTGTTCACCTATAAGGTAGACAATGTGTATGCACCGCAGGCAGAGGCCAGTATCCGGTTTGACGATCCCACCATCGGTATAGAATGGCCCATTGATCCCGCAGAAATGTTGCTTAGTCCCAAGGATCAGAATGGGAAGAGCCTGCAAGATGCAGAACTCTTCGAATAAGGGAAGAACCATATTCACCTAATTAATATATGACGAAGGTACTACCGCTCATTTTGCTGCTATTCTTGCTTACCGCTTGTGGTAATAAGGAAAAGCCTATAACAGCGCCCGTAGAGGACGCTTCCGCCAAGAAGATGCTCCAAGGTATTTGGCTTGACGAGGAAAGCGGTGAACCTTCATTTCGTGCTGAAGGAGATACGATTTATTATCCTGACTCAACAAGTGCCCCTGTGCATTTTTACATTATAGCGGATTCAATTGTGCTTGACGGTTCAAGAACACTTCGCTATGCTATATTGAAGCAATCTGCCAATATTTTCCAATTTGTCAATCAAAATGGCGAAGTTGTGAAACTTGTCAAGAGCGTTGATAAGACAGACAATGAGGTTTTCGAAACGGAACAGCCTATTGCTCTCAATCAGCGGAAGACTATTAAACGAGACACTATTGTGGGAACAGGAAATGAGCGTTATCACTGCTACGTACAGGTGAACCCCACTACCTACAAGGTGTATAAACAGACATACAATGACGATGGGCTGCAGGTTGACAACATTTACTATGACAATAGTATTCACGTGGCTGTATTCCGGGGAAATGCGCGTGTCTATACGCACGATTTTCACAAACAGGACTTTACCCGTCTGGTTCCGAAGGACTTTATCAACCAATGCATCTTGAGTGATATGGTATTGAAGTCGTCTAATGCCGAAGGTGTGCATTATGAAGCGCAGTTGGCTATACCTGACACCCCCAGTATCTACCTTGTAGACGTGGCCATCACCTACAAAGGGGCTATGCGGATGAATATTGCTGAATAGGTCTTAACCTTGTATAAGACTTAAAATCATTGTTTACTTGAACGTTTCTTGATTTGCTTCTTGACAATGAAGTAGAGGGCTGCCACCAAGACGATGGCAATAATGATGTATTTGATGTAGTCACCGTATTCAAGAATCTTATCGTGTAGTTGTTCTTCTGGGACGATGGTGTGAAGATACCAACCGAGGGCGGCTAATATGATGTTCCATGCACCAGCCCCTACCGTTGTATATAGCAGGAAATGACCATAATGCATCTTTGCAAGTCCTGCCGGAATGCTGATCAGGTGACGGATTCCAGGAATAAGACGACCTGTAATAGTAGCCAGTTTTCCATGATTATCGAAGTATTTTTCACTCTTCTCCACCTTCTCCTGATTGAGCAGGCAAAGATGGCCGAGACGGCTATTAGCAAAGCGATAAATGACAGGACGGCCTACATAATAAGCCACCACATAGTTGATGGTCGCACCGAGGTCAGCTCCTAATGTGGCAAAGAGGATAACGAGCCACATATTCAGATTGCCTCCGGCTGCATGATAGGCGGCAGGTGAGACAACTAATTCTGAAGGGACAGGAACTACAGTGGATTCAAGCATCATCAGAAAAAAGATGGTGGGGTAGTTGAGGTTGTTCAGAAGAGATGTGATGAAATTCATTGAGTGTTCATTATTTGTTTGAAATAGTCTTCCAGGTCAACATCGTCGGGAATATCTTCGCCACACACTTTCATATAGTGCACGTAATTGGCAACCGCGTCTTCGATGTTTCCCACATAGAAAAGAGCATTCGCCTTGGTCAGTAAGGCATCTGCATTATCTGGTTGTATGGCAAGCGCGTAATCACAACTGGAAATACATTTCTGGAAGTCCTTGGCATAGAAGTTCGTGCAGGCTAACAGATTCCAATAAGCCGTAGAGAAGGGATTGCGGTCGAGCAGAAGATTGAATACTTCTTCGGCTTTGTCATATTCCTGCCTTGCTGACATCAAACGTCCTTGTAGTTCGAGATAATCAGACTCTTCCTTGTCTTCATAGTTCTGGCTCCATGAATCTGCATAATCCCACAATTCGTAATCGGCAAAAAGCGTAGCCACATCGAGCAGATAATCCTGACGGTCATCTTCATTCACTTCACTGTATTTATCAAGCAGGTAATCGTTGGCTTTCTCGGCTTCATTATTGTAAACCATAATTTCCGCCTGGATGTAATAATAATCCAAGTCGGTCTTGTCATCTATGAGGTCTGCATAATGGGATGCCAGCTTCGGATTGCCGTCTTTTACCAGTGATGTACGAGCGCGGAACACCAAAGGACCCACGGCTCCCGGATAGATGTCGATGGCCGCATCCACTATCTTCAAGGCTTGGTTCATATCTCCGATGGTGTGGAAGTATTCAGCCAAATCTGTCAAATCTCCTGAACTAAAGTCCACAAGATGTTCAAGACCTGCTTCTTCGTAATGATGAAGCAGATCATGGAACTCGTTTGATTGGAAATATTCGCTGTACGCCAAATTCTACGCTTTCTGAGATTTTGCCCATGTGTCCTTCAGACCAACAGTCTTGTTAAAGACGGGGTTATCCGGAGTGGTATCGGGATCGGCCATGAAATAGCCAATTCGCTGGAACTGGAGATACTGACCAGGCTTCATTTCTGCAGCATAGGGCTCAATATAGCAGTTCTTGTTCACGTTGAGAGAATCGGGATTAATCATCTGCTTCATCGCTGTAACGGCATCACAACCCTGCTCCTCACGGATAGCTGCCATAACATCACGTGGATTCTCAACTTTCCAAAGACGCTCATAAAGGCGTACTTCAGCCTTAACGGCGTGGACACAACTCACCCAATGGAGTGTCTTGCCCTTAATCTTACGATTGGAACCAGGCATCCCACTTCGTGAATCAGGATCGTATGTACAATAGATAGTCGTCACATTGCCGTTTTCGTCTTCATCGCAAGGATGTTCCTCATCGCACTTGATGATATATGCATTCTTCAGACGAACCTCCTTACCAGGAGCCAAACGCATGAATTTCTTTTCGGCTACCTTCATGAAGTCATCTCGTTCAATCCAAAGTTCGCGGCTAAACTCAACTTCATGTGTTCCATCAGCTTCATTTTCCGGATTGTTCACGGCAATCAATTGCTCGGTCTGCCCTTCAGGATAGTTGGTTATTACGACCTTTACAGGGTCAAGAACGGCACTTACACGAATGGCACGACTATTCAGGTCATCACGAACGGCACTCTCCAACAAAGCGATCTCATTGAGGGCATCATAAGTGGTATAGCCAATCTTATCTATAAACTTCACTATACTTTCAGGACTATATCCACGACGACGGAAACCACATATTGTCGGCATACGGGGATCATCCCATCCGTTGACAAGGCCTTCATTCACCAAAGCAAGCAGATTTCGTTTGGACATCAGTGTATAGGAGAGGTTCAGTTTATTGAACTCAGTCTGACGAGGACGGTTATCTTCGATATTGTCCGTCTCACCTTTGTATTCTTTTATCCATGTGACAAAGAGATCGTATAAGGGACGATGCTCCACAAATTCCAATGTGCATAGAGAATGGGTTACGCCCTCCAGATAATCGCTTTGTCCATGAGTGAAATCATACATTGGATAGGCATTCCATTTGGTGCCTGTCTTCACATGAGGAATGTTCAGCACGCGGTAGAGTAGGGGGTCACGGAATAGCATATTGGGGTGAGCCATATCTATCTTGGCTCTCAAGACCAAGGTTCCAGGAGTGGCCTTACCGCTGTTCATAAACTCAAACAAACGAAGATTCTCCTCTATTGGACGGTCACGATAGGGGCTGTTTGTACCCGGACTGGTAGTCGTACCTTTCTGTTGGGCTATTACCTCAGCACTTTGTTCGTCGACATAGGCACGTCCCTGCTTGATGAGCCAAACAGCGAAATCCCAGAGTTCTTGAAAATAATCGCTGGCATAATATACATTTGCCCACTTGAAACCGAGCCATTGGATATCGTGCTCTATGCTTTCAATGTATTCGGTATCTTCCTTGACCGGATTGGTATCATCAAAACGTAGATTACAGATTCCGTTATGGCGCTCAGCCACACCAAAGTCCATACAGATGGCCTTGGCATGTCCAATGTGAAGATAACCATTTGGTTCAGGCGGGAATCGTGTCTGGATACGACCGCCGTTCTTTCCTTCAGCGAGGTCTTTTTCCACAATCTGCTCAACAAAACTGATGCTCTTCTTCTCTTCGCCAATATTGTCTTTGATTTCTGTCATAAATGAATATTTTTTATATATTTGGTGCAAAGGTACAACTTTTAATTCACATTAGAGAAAGCAATTCAATATATTTTTTCGCCATCTATTTAAGTGATTATATTACACTAATTATGAGCGTTTTAGACACTTTTTAATGAAAAACATAAGATTATGTTTAAAAACACCAAAATTTATTTTTTTTATCACAAAAAAGGCCTTACCTTTGCAAACGTTATCCTGAATACAATCTTTTTACCTTAAAAAAGCTAATACCTATTGAGATTAAAATGCCTGGCTCTGTGAAGACCCGGGCATTTTTTATTTTGTGAATTATTTGAAGATTTTCTGAGCAAATTCAGTCAGATAAATACGCCAATTACGCCAAATGTGACCTCCGTCAGATTCTCGGTACTCGTACTTGTAACCCATTTCATCTAGATATTTGCGCAAGTCGGTATTGCTCTTATAAAGAAAGTCCGTATTACCGATGGCAATCCAGTATAGTTTAGGATTAGAAGAAAATAGGCGTTTCAGCTTATTCTGTGCTTCTTTATTTGATTTAAGTTGCTCGTAGAATGGAGCTTGGGGGTTGATATTGCCGTCAAGATGCAGGCCGGCAGAGAATAGGCCGTAGTAATTGAACGTTTCGGGGTAACGCATAGATATGTGGAAAGTATGTCCGCCCCCCATAGACAATCCGCAGACTGCACGACCATTACGGCTTTTAATAGTGTGGTAGTTTTTATCGATAAAACTGACAATATCCTTGAAACTTTCGTCCATTGAAGCAACGGCTTTGCCATCCTGATGTCCCATAAAGGAGGGCTTGTACATTCCTTTCGACCATTCGCCAGGAGCAGCCTGACAATTTGGATTACCATTGGGCATCACTACAATCATCGGCTTTGCTTTGCCTTGAGCCACTAGATTGTCCATAATTTGAGCTGTACGGCCCAAAGTGGTCCATGCGTCCTCGTCGCCACCAGCACCGTGTAAGAGATATAGAACAGGGTAGTGACCTCCTTTTTCATATCCAGCAGGGGTATAGACGGTCATACGTCGTTTCATTTTCAGCGTTGGACTGTCGTACCAGACCTTGGATACATTTCCGTGAGGCACTTCATTTACTTTATAAAAATCACCTTTGTCGCCTTTACTTTTGGATATGATGAATATATTCGTGAATTGTGCGATATCTCGGTTTATATAAACATTAGAAGGATCCAGTATTCGCATTCCATCTACTGTCAGACTGTAGCTGTAGAGTTCTGGATCAAGTGGTTTAGAGGTATAACTCCAAACACCGTTTTTGCCTTCTGTCATTTCTGCAGATGCTTGTACTTCTTGCTGGCCGCGTGGTGTATCTACTTTGACCATAGGCATAAAATCACCTGTAACTTCAACTTTTACAGCCTTGGGAGCAAATAAGTTTATCGTAACAGATCCATCTTTATTTATAATTGGAGACTCAATCTGAGTACCACCAAAAAGTGCCTCCTGCGCATTACAAGTAATTGCGATCAAGGGGAGAAGCAAACATAATGTTTTTCTTTTCATTTTTTCAAAGGTTAATATTGATATCGTGAGTTTTATTTATCATAATGCTGATTCTATTCAAATAATACAACAAACATATTATTCAGACACTATACCAGCTTTAAGCCATTGTGTAGCAAGAGTCTGAGCATCGTGTAATGCTGTTTCTTCATCAACCTCATACTGGTCAAGAAGCAACTTAGCCAAATCTTCTGCAGTAAAACTTTCGAGTTTTTGAACTTCTCTCCAAAGATATGCAGAACTTTCGTTCATGCTGATGATGTTACTGAAGTCAATATTTTCTTTTCCTTCAGCTACGATGATCTGCTCACCGCAAACATCGCGTAAATTGAATCCTGGTTTTGCTTTCATATTAATTACATTTATTAATAGCAAAAATCGCAAAATGCAAGTTCTTTCTTGCAAATTGCGATTTTGCCACGTGTTATTCTACGGGATTATTTTCTTCAAAGATAGCCATACGTTCTTCAAGCAGATCGTACTGATTATCATTAATAAAAGAGGTACACACGCGCAAGCCTTCCTGGTGACTACCTGTGGTAATCAGACAGATGGCTGAAACACCATAATACATTAGTTCGTGTGCCAGTTCGCCGCTGGTCATACCGGGATATCCGATCGTGAAATAAAAGCCGTCAGCTATAGGCTCATCCAAATCCTTATCGTAAACGATATAGAACTTGTGGCGGCAGAAGATTTCCTTCAGCTTGTGGGCACGCTCTCCATAGACGCTTATTTCCTTGCGGAAATCGTATTCGCCGTCGGTAGCCGCCTTCAGCATGGCCGCCATAGCATATTGCGCGCTATGGCTGGTTCCCGACGAAAGTGCATAGAGCATTCGCGTTGAAAAGACAAGTCCAAACGGAAGCCCTTCGTAGCGGTTTGCCAAGGCCGGGAAATGACGATGGAACAACTTGTCGGAAATACACGTCACACCGATGCGTTCGCCTGCATAGCTGAAAGCCTTACTTCCGCTGATGAGCAAGATATAATTATCGGTATATCGGGCAACGGTTACCTGGTAAGGCGGCTCAAACGGCGTGCTCAGATTCTTGCGGAAATCCATGGCGAAATATGCCAAATCCTCCATCACGATCACATCGTACTTGGTGGCCAATTCGCCTATTACCTTCAGTTCTTCTTCACGCAGGCAGATCCACGCGGGATTGTTGGGGTTGCTATAGACGATGGCGCAGATGTTGCCCTTTTCCAGATAGCTCTCCAACTTGCCTTTCAGCTTGTCGCCGCGATAGTCATACACGTCAAAGGTCTCGTATTTCACGCCCATCACCTGCAACTGCATCTTCTGAACCGGGAAACCGGGGTCGATGAAGAGCACGGTGTCTTTATGAGGATCAGCCTGGCTACACGTAAGGAATGAAGCGAAAGTGCCTTGCATAGAGCCACTTACGGGAACACACCCTTCAGGAGCGATATCCACGCCGATAAAGGCTTTTACGAAGCGTGAAGCCTCTTTCTTCAGTTCGGGATAACCTTGAATGTCGGGATAACTATGGGCAATGCCGTCCTCGAGGGCCTTGATCTGAGCCTTCACGCCAGCCTTGGCGGCAGGAAGCCCGGGAATACCCATTTCCATCTTGATGAACTCAACGCCGGTTTCCTGTTCTGCCTTGGCCGCCACCTGCTTCACTTCACGGATGGTAGCCTTGGCAAAATCAGTTATTCCCAACTTCTCGATCAGTCCGTCAACAATCTGTTTGTCAATAGGTGTCTGTTTCATTTACAATCAGGGCTTAACGGTTTATTTCTGGAGTTCACGGCCAAGGGCCAGGGCTTTGATGTTTTGTTCCACTATCTTCTCCCCTTTTCGTGCGAACACACGGCTGACGGCTGCTTCCAGCTTGTCATATTCTATACCAAGAGCCTTTTGGGCGGCACCCAACAAAATCACGTTGGCAGAACGTGGAACCCCGTTGTCCTTGGCCATCTGCTCAATGTCAATCATAATGACGTTCTGAAGTTTGGAGTAGTCGGCCATCAATTTATCCATTTCAGGATAATTGGGTATATTAACAAAAGGAGCACTCGACGTGATAATCCAACCTTCTTTACTCAAGAAGGGCAGATAGCGCAGAGCCTCCATCGGTTCCATTGAAATAATCACATCTGCACCGCCCAAAGATATAAGGTCACTATGGATAGGTTCAGAGGAAATGCGGAGATTCGACTGCACGTCACCTCCACGCTGACTCATTCCGTGAACTTCAGCCTGCTTGATATATAGATTTTCCTTCATGGCAGCTTCGCCGATAATGGTGGCGATAGATAGGATTCCTTGTCCGCCTACGCCGCAAAGTATGATGTCTGTTTTCATCTTTCTTCCTTTAATTTATTTGTTTTCTTGAGCTGCTTTTTCTGCAGCCTTCTTTTGTTTGAGGTGGCGCTGCAGAGTCTGCATACACTCACGGCGGGGGATTATCACACTTACGCCCTTATACTCGATTTCATCACGGATAATCTGTGTGATTTCAGGCATATTCTTGGGTAAAGGAACTACCACCTTCAGATGTTCATTGTCAAGGCCCAAACCTCGAACGATAGCCTCAAACTTGTTAGTTCCGGCAGAGTCTTGTCCACCTGTCATACCCGTTGTCAGGTTATCACTGATAATGACGGTGATGTTAGCGTTCTCATTTATCGCATCGAGCAAACCTGTCATACCACTATGTGTAAAGGTGGAGTCACCGATAATGGCAACTGCAGGCCACTGACCTGCATCGGCAGCGCCCTTGGCCATCGTAATGGAAGCGCCCATATCCACGCAAGAATGAATGGCTCTGTATGGAGGCAGGAAGCCCAAAGTATAGCAGCCGATATCACCGAACACACGAGCGTTGGGATAATCTTCAAGGACTTTGTTTAATGCAGTATAAACATCACGGTGTCCACAACCTTGGCAAAGTGCTGGTGGACGAGGCGTAACATCCTCACATGGAGCGAAATTCTCGTCCGAAGGAATGCCGAGAGCTTTCTTCAGGAAATCGGGATTCAACTCACCCGTCCGGGGAAGTTCACCTGTCAGGCGGCCCATAATATTCTCGGCCTCCCCTACTCCTCTTACCATATCTTCAATGAAAGGCTGGCCTTCTTCCACGATAAGCACCTTCTCACACTCAGCCAGCAACTTGCGTACCAGTTTCTTAGGCAGAGGATATTGCGATATCTTTAATACAGGATAAGGGCAACCGTCCTTGAAGCACTCCATCACGTAGTTGTAGCCGATTCCGCTGGCGATAATACCCAGACTCTTGTCTGCGCCTTCCAAATACTTGTTAAATGGTGAATCAACGGCTTTCTCTTCCAATTCTTTCTGCTGACCCGTCACCACGACGTTGCGCTTACGGGCAAAGGCTGGCAGCAACACCCAATCGCTGGCCTTGGCATTATAGTTCAGCTCGTTCTCCTGGCGTGGTGTTTCGGCGACTTCGACTACGGCACGGCTATGAGCCATACGTGTAGTGACGCGCATCAGCACTGGCAGATGTATCTCCTCTGAATAGTCGAAGGCATATGCCATCATATCGTAAGCTTCCTGCTGATTGCTGGGTTCCAATGTAGGAATCATAGCAAACTTACCGTAGAAACGGCTGTCCTGCTCATCCTGTGACGAATGCATCGAAGGGTCATCGGCCACAAGTACAACCACGCCACCATTTGTCCCGGTCATTCCTGAATTGACAAATGGGTCAGCGCAGACGTTGAGTCCAACATGTTTCATGCACACCAAAGCACGCTTGCCCATGAATGACATACCAAGAGCAGCCTCCATAGCTGTTTTCTCATTGGTTGACCAACGGCTATGCACATTGCGCTCCTTAGCCAAAGGTGATTCCTGAATAAATTCAGTAATTTCAGTTGAGGGCGTACCGGGATAAGCGTAAACTCCACTTAATCCCGCATCGAGTGCTCCTTGAGCAATAGCCTCGTCGCCCAAAAGTAATCTTTTCATAATGTTGTGATTTATAATGTTTTATTTCAAATTCTTGATGAAATGCTGCGCTATCTGGCGAAGCAGGTGGTTGCGCGTGTTTCCGCCGTAGATGCTATGGTTGCGATTGCGATAGAGACGCTCCGAGAAGTCCTTATCGGCCTGAACCAACGCCTCAGCGTAATCGAATGTGTTCACGGGGTGAACATTATCGTCGGCCGTTCCGTGACAGATCAGCAGGTCGCCATGCAACTTCTCCACGCGCTTGATGGGATTGTCGTCATAGCCCATGCCGTTCTCCTGGGGAGTCTGCATGTAGCGCTCCGTATAGACGGTATCGTAGAAGCGCCAGTCGGTCACGGGGGCTACGGCCACACCGGCACGGAACACCTCCCTACCCTCGCTCATCGACATCAGGGTGTTGAAGCCTCCGAAGCTCCATCCCCATATACCTATGCGTTCTTTGTCAACATAGGGTAATGTTCCTAAATAGATGGCGGTTTCCACCTGATCCTTACTCTCCAGACGTCCCATCTTTCTGTAAATAGCCTTTTCAAACTCGGCTCCACGGCCTCCAGTTCCTCGACCATCCACACAGACTACGATAAAGCCTTCCTGTGCAAGATAGTTGTCAAACATTGCGCCATTACCCATCGAACCAATGCGCCAGGAGTTGATGACCTGTTGAGAACCGGGGCCACTATACTGCCACATCACTACAGGATATTTCTTGGAAGAGTCGAAGTTTTTCGGGCGAATCATCACTCCGTTCAGTTCAACGCCTTCAGAAGTATTGAACTTAAAGAATTCTTTCTGGGGAACTCCCAAACTGGCAATCTTCTTATTCAATTCATCATTGCCCTTCAGCTTCACTAATTCCTTACCTTTATTATTGCAAATACAATATTGATAAGGCGTATTGGCATCACTCCATGTCAGAATAAAATGGCTGAAATCTCGGCTGAAGATGGCGGAATTCCATCCGTCTTTCTGACTCAGGCAATTGGTCTTACCTTTGCGGTCAGTAGCATACACCTCACGATTCATTGGATTCTTGCCAGCAGCCTGATAATAGACTACGCCGCTCTTCTCGTCGTAGCCATAAACATCGGTCACTTCGCCTTGAATACTTGTCAATTGTCCCAGTTGCATGCCATCTGGTTGATAAAGATAGAGCTGCATGGAACCGGAACGGTCACTAGGTACGAGGATATAAGTGCTATCAACGAGGATATTCTCCATAGCTTCCTCCTTCACGTAGTTGTCTACTTTCTCCTTGATAAGCAGATTGCAAACCGTAGAACGGGTGTTACCGTCATAAAGGCAGAGTTCATCCTGATGGCGGTTCATCGTATATACCACAACATGATCAGCTTCACGGGCCATCTTCAAACGTGGGATATAACCCTCCTTGGGAACAGGCACCTGAAGCGTACGCATCTGCTTGCTCTGTATGTCATAGCTCCTTACGCTGACATCTGAATTCCTGGCACCAGCCACGGGATATTTGTATTCATAGTCATTCAGCCGGTAGTTCTCCACCTTTGACTCATCATAGCGAATCCAGCAGATCATCTGCCCGTCGCTTGTAAAAGTAAGTGCTGTGTTAAAGCCGAACTCTTCTTCGTTCACCCAGTCTGGTACGCCGTTTATGATCTCGTTACGCTTACCGTCTCTGGTCACCTGCGTCTCGGCATTGTCATAAAGCAATCGGACAAGGTAGATATTATTGTCGCGTACGAAAGCAACGTTACGGCTGTCAGGACTCCATACGGGGGATTGCTGGGGGCCGAAGTCGCTCAGTGGCTCCAGTACTCTCGACTGAATGTTATAGATGTAATAGTCAGCCATGAAAGAACGACGGTAGATGTGCTTCACTTTGTTCCAAACCAGCATTCGGGTACCGTCAGGACTCATCTCATAGCCACTGATTTTGTCCACTTTGCCACGCAATGTCTGGCTGACATCAAAGAGAATACGCGTCTGACTGCCTGATTTCAGAGAGTATTCCACAACCTTTTTGCCCTCATTGTCGAGTACGGCATAAGTATCGCCTCCGGCTAACATCGTTACTTCGCCTAAAGACTCAGCAGCATATTTGCCACTGGTAATATCCTTTATGTTAAGGCCCGACTGTGCTTCAGCCACCAATCCTGCCATCATTAAAAAACTCGCGATTATCAGATATTTCTTCATAATGGGTGCAAAATTACGAATTTTTTGATAACTTTGCAAGCCAATTGATATAAAAAGGTTTAATGCAATACAACGATTTCGGCACTTGGCTGCGGAAACAGTTTCCTGACTTCCGGGTACAGAAGATTTCCATCGATGCAGGATTCACCTGTCCTAATCGTGACGGAAGAATCTCTACGGGTGGTTGTACCTATTGTGACAACCGCACGTTTAATCCCTCTTATTGTGACCGCAACAAATCTATCCGAGAGCAATTAAAAGAAGGGAAGAACTTCTTTAACCGTAAGTATAGCAATATGAAATATCTTGCATATTTTCAAGCATTTACCAACACATACGGAAGTATCGATTTATTGAAGAAATTGTATGAAGAAGCCTTACAGGAAGAAGACATTGTAGGACTGGTAATCGGCACTCGTCCCGACTGTATTTCCACTCCCCTACTCGACTACTTGGAACAACTTTCACGTCAGACTTTTCTCATCGTGGAATATGGCATTGAGAGTGCCAATAACGAGACCTTACGCAGAATTAACCGTGGTCATACCTTCGAATGTAGCAAAAAAGCCGTGGAAATGACAGCCGAACGTGGTATTTTAACTGGCGGACACATCATTCTTGGGCTGCCTGGCGAAGATCGTGAAGAGAGTCTGCGTCAGGCTCCCATCATCAGCTGCCTCCCGCTGAACATCCTTAAAATCCACCAGATGCAGATTATCAAGGGAACGCGACTGGCCGAAGAATACCTGCAAAATCCTTTCCCTCTCTATACCGTGGAGGAATACGTGCGCCTGATAGCTGACTATATCTCATTGCTACGCAAGGACTTAGTGTTGGAACGCTTTGTCTCGCAGAGTCCTCCCGAACTGCTTATTGCTCCTCGCTGGGGATTGAAGAACTACCAGTTTGTACATCTCCTGGAGGCATTGGGTTAGCGCCCTGGTTACGTTTAATCAGACCATCCTCGTGTGTTACGCTGTTTCAGTGTTACAGTTCTCGAGAAGGGTATTCTAGTACTCGAATTATTTTCTATATTTATATATATAAATATATATATAAATATAGATGTAATTTCTGACTTTCGCTCAATTGTTTTTAGAACTGTAACACTGAAACGCTGCAACACATTGTGTGCTATTCAGGATTTCAATAATATCTTTTGAAAGCGTAAAGATGTTGTTTACGGCCTAGAAACCATGCAGTTATGCTTTTTAACAGTTAAGTGGAATAGATTTAACAGATTTTTGCGGGATATGGAACCCGAAATTTTGCTCTCTCGCATTTTATTCGTACCTTTGCAGCGTTTTAATCATTTGAATGTAACAAAACAACAAACAACGATAATGGAATTAGCATCTAAGTATGATCCACATGCAGTGGAGTCAAAATGGTACCAGTATTGGTTAGACAACAAATTGTTCAGTTCAAAACCCGATGGACGTGAACCTTATACAATCGTTATTCCTCCCCCAAACGTGACGGGAGTACTTCACATGGGTCACATGCTGAACAACACCATACAGGACATCCTTGTGCGTCGTGCACGCATGGAGGGCAAGAATGCCTGCTGGGTGCCTGGTACTGACCATGCATCCATTGCTACAGAAGCCAAGGTTGTGAAGAAACTCGCCGAGCAAGGTATCAAGAAGCATGACCTGACTCGTGAGCAATTCTTGGAGCATGCATGGGATTGGACTCATGAGCATGGCGGTATTATCCTGAAGCAATTACGTCGCTTAGGTGCCTCTTGTGACTGGGACCGTACGGCCTTCACCATGGACGAGAAGCGTTCGGAGAGTGTGATAAAGGTTTTCGTTGACCTTTATAACAAGGGACTCATCTATCGCGGTCTTCGTATGGTGAACTGGGATCCGAAGGCACTTACGGCACTTTCTACCGAAGAGGTGATTTACAAGGAAGAGCAGAGCCATCTGTTCCACTTGAAATATTATGTAGACGGTCTAGAAAGTCTAGAAGATCTAGAAAATCTAGAAGAACAAGGCAACATTATCCACAAGGATGAGAAGGGCTATTACGCTGTCGTAGCCACTACGCGCCCCGAGACCATCATGGGTGATACCGCCATGTGTATCAATCCAAAGGACCCGAAGAACCAATGGCTGAAGGGCCGCAAGGTAATCGTACCGTTGGTTAACCGCGTGATTCCCGTGATTGAGGACCGCTACGTGGATATAGAGTTTGGTACTGGTTGTCTGAAGGTCACTCCTGCCCACGATACCAACGACTACATGCTGGGTAAGACTCACAATCTGGAGACCATCGATATCTTCAATGCCGATGGTACCATCTCAGAGCAGAGCCCCATCTACGTGGGTATGGACCGTATGGACTGCCGCAAGCAGATAGCCAAAGATCTGCAGGAGGCTGGACTGATGGAGAAAATTGAGGATTATATCAATAAAGTGGGCTATTCTGAGCGCAATCCAGATACCGCCATTGAGCCCCGTCTCTCCCTGCAGTGGTTCCTGAAGATGCAGCACTTTGCCGACATCGCTTTGCCACCGGTGTTAAACGGAGAATTGAAGTTCTATCCACAGAAATACGTAAACACCTACAAGAATTGGTTGGAGAACATTCAGGACTGGTGTATCTCGCGTCAGTTGTGGTGGGGACACCGCATTCCTGCATACTACTACAATGAGGAAGGTGACTTCGTGGTAGCCGAAACACGCGAGAAGGCGCTTGAACTGGCTCAGCAGAAAGACCCGAAGATTACGGATGCCGACCTGCGTCAGGAAGAGGATGCACTCGACACTTGGTTCTCATCGTGGCTCTGGCCTGTCTCGCTGTTCGACGGAATCAACAACCCCAACAACGAGGAACTCAATTACTATTATCCCACCAACGATTTGGTGACGGGTCCGGATATCATCTTTTTCTGGGTATCTCGCATGATTATGGCCGGCTACGAGTTTGTTGGCAAGATGCCTTTCAAGAACGTTTATTTCACGGGTATCGTACGCGACAAGTTGGGACGCAAGATGTCAAAATCACTCGGTAACTCACCCGACCCCATCGAGCTTATCGAGAAATTCGGTGCTGATGGTGTACGTATGGGTATGATGTTGTCTGCTCCTGCCGGAAACGATATCCTTTTCGACGAAGCCCTCTGCGAACAAGGCCGTAACTTCAACAACAAGATATGGAATGCCTTCCGTCTGGTGAAGCAGTGGCAGACAGCTGATATCGAACAGCCACAGGCATGCAAGACAGCTGTATCTTGGTTTGAGGCAAAACTTCAGGAAGTGAACGCCGAACTGAAAGACCTTTTCTCAAAATACCGTATCTCTGAGGCTCTGATGGCCGTCTATCGTCTGTTCTGGGATGAATTCTCCAGTTGGTATCTTGAGATGGTGAAACCCGCTTATCAGCAGCCTATTGACCAGCAGACCTATGATGCTACATTGAAGTTCTTTGAACAGTTGCTTGAAATGCTCCATCCGTTTATGCCGTTCATTACGGAAGAACTCTGGCAGCATATCTACGACCGCAAGGAAGGTGAGAGCATTATGGTAAAGGTTCTGGAAATCGCTGCTCCTACAGAAGAAGGACAAAAACTCGTAGCCGACATCGAACTTGTGAAGCAGATTACCTCTGGTGTTCGCGCCGTTCGCAATTCCAAGAATATCCCACAGAAAGATGCCCTTGATTTGCAGATGGTGGGTAAAAATAACTTTGAGCCATATAATGACGTCATCAAGAAGATGGCCAATCTGAAGGCTATTACCGTTGTGGCCGAAAAGGCAGCCGATGCTTCTGCCTTTATGGTAGGCACCGATGAGTTTGCCGTTCCCCTTGGCGATATGATTGATGTGGCTGCCGAAATTGAGAAGCAGGAGGCACAACTGAAGCATCTTGAAGGATTCCTGACGGGTGTGATGAAGAAACTCCAGAATGAACGCTTTGTTGCCAATGCCCCGGAAGCCGTTGTTGCCCTTGAACGAAAGAAGCAGAGCGACTCCGAGGAGAAGATTGCTGCGCTGAAAGAATCGATTGCCGAACTGAAAAAGAAACTTTGAAAATGATAAAGAAGATCCTTGGTTTGCTGATTATTGTCATCGCGATGTCCTGTGCTATCGGTTGTTCTGAGGCTGAGGACATTGAGAGCATCAACAAACAGACTGTGTTTGTCTATATGCCTTGGACAGGTTCAGGCTCCAACCTCTACAATTATTTCACAACAAATCTGGACAGCATTTATTCTGCAATTAAGAAAAAAGGCGGTCTGGGTACAAGCAGGCTGGTGGTTTTCCTGAGTGAATCAGCAAGCAGGTCTTCTCTTTTCGAAGTGACTTACGACGGAAGCAATATCCAGAAGCAGACGCTGAAAGAGTATTCCGGAAATAGCTACATCTCAACGGAAGGGCTCACACAACTGCTCAATGACGTGAAGGGCTATGCTTATGGTCTCAATTACGCTATGATCATCGGTAGTCACGGCGTGGGATGGACATTCAAGGAAGACTGGACAGACTATCCTTACCGTGCCAAACCGTTCGACGGTTCGAACTTTGAAGATAGAATTCCCTATCAGAACTATCGTTATGGTGAAATGACCGATGCCCAAACACGGTTCTTTGGAAGTTTGTCAGATATGAATGACTATTCCATGAACGTGCCGACTCTAGCTGATGCGATCAAGGCAGCTGACATGAAGATGCAGTACATCTATTTCGACGACTGTTATATGGCTAATGTGGAAGTGGCCTACGAACTCCGTGAGGTTACCAATTTCCTGGTTGCCTCTACAAGCGAGATGCTTGCCGCAGGAACTCCTTTTGCCTCTTCTTGGACCTATCTTGCCAGTCCCACTCCCAACTATTCATCAATGGTAAGTACGTTTGTCGATTTCTATAACAAAACCGACTATCCCTATGCTACGCTCTCGGCCATTGACTGCCGCATCATGGATCAGTTGGCTCTGATGATGGCTGACATTAACAATCAATACAAGTTTGATGCCACCAAACTTGAAAAGCTGCAAAGTTTAGATGGCTTCGCGCAGCCAATCTTCTATGACATGAAAAGCTATCTTGAGCATCTATGTCCTAACACGAATGACTACAAACAATTTTTGACAGTTCTTGATAAAGCAGTGCCCTACAAGAACCATACTGAGAAATATTATTCCTATATCTATAACGAACCGATGACTTTCAACATTGAAACTTTCTCAGGCATCACCATTTCAGATCCCAGTCAGAATAATGTAGCCATGAAGGGAAAAGAAAAGACTTCATGGTGGAAAGCCACCCATTAACCATCTTTCTATTCGTAATCATCAATTACATTGTTCATGAAATCCATCATGGGTTTGGCCACCTTGAAAACCTTCATGGCTTCATCGAGCCATTGATCACCTTCGAAGAAAGAATCAGGAACCATCTTCCAACAACAGTAATCCTTCATACGAAGGTATTGGATGAATTCATAGTCACGCGGAAAGCCTGAGGGAGCGGACTTCAGATGGCTGATGCCAAAGCCTTTCTTATCTATAGGCCACATCTCACTATCACCTTGATGAACATCCTCAGGACGACCGAAGAAATTGATGAACTTACGGCTCTCCACGATTTCCCGCCACGTTTCAATATTGGCCATAATCTCATTCCGGCACGAAGTGAGGATATTCGTAGGCAACCAGTAACTGCCTACGGCCAGCATACAATTACCTGGCTCCAGATGAATATAGTATCCACCGTGAAGCGACTTCTTACCACGTGCAGAAATATAAGCACCGAGATGTCGCTTATACGGAGACTTGTCTGGTGAGAATCGCGTGTCACGATTGAAACGATAGACTGTATCCTTCACGGCTAAGTGGGCTATGCTCTCATCGAACTCAGCAATGCGTCCGATGGCTTGAGCAATACCGTCATTGAAGCTTTTACGTACGGCATCATATTCGGCCTTGTTGGCATGAAACCACTCGCGGTTATTGTTGGCTGCAATATCCTTTAGATATTTCAGAATTCTTTTTGTTTCCACCTTATTATATTTTACTGTTATCAAGACGCTTCGGACAGAAACTGTCGAAGGGGCATTCATCACATTTGGGCTGTCGGCTCTGACAGATGTAACGGCCATGCAGCAACAGCCAGTGATGTGCATCGGCACGTTTATCTTCAGGTATGTTCCTCTTCAACTCCTCCTCCACTTTTGCCGGAGTATTAGCCTTTGAAGAGACCAATCCCAACCGATGACTGACGCGAAACACATGAGTATCGACCGCTATGGCACTACGTCCGTAAGCCACAGCCTGAACCACATTCGCCGTCTTCCTGCCGACACCCGGAAGTTTTTGCAAATCCTCCATAGTATCAGGAACATCTCCACCGAACTCTTTCACCAGCATCTTCGACATTTCGGATAAATGCTTGGCTTTGGAGTTGGGATAACTCACGGAGCTGATCAGCGCGAAGATATCCTCCACATCAGCCTGTGCCATAGATTTCGGGTCGGGAAAACGGCGAAACAACTCCGGGGTCACCTGATTAATTCGCTTATCGGTACACTGGGCACTGAGAACCGTAGCCACTAAAAGCTGAAAGACACTACCGAATTCGAGCTCGGTAGTGACTTTCGGCATCTTCTCGCTGAAATAAGCAAGAATGGTTTCGTAGCGCTGCTTTCTCAGCATACCTTCTCCAGGCGTTTCATCATGACAAACATGAAGATGGCCGCAATGAGGCAGACAGCAAGGAATACGCTCCAGCAAACCCAGAGAGGAACGGCTCCCCACAGCAGACCGCCAACTACTACGAGCTGGTTACCGATGGCTGTAGCGACAAACCATCCGCCCATCATCATGCCCTTATACTTGGGAGGTGCAACCTTCGACACGAACGAGATACCCATTGGCGACAGGAGCAGCTCACCGAACGTGAGAATCAGGTAAACGGAAATCAGCAGATTAGGAGTGACGTCGGCCACATGAACGGCAACAGGATTGCCGTCGGCACCCATCACCGTCTGAGGCATGGGAAGTCCGAATGAACCGAAAGCCATCAGGGCATAGGCCACAGCTGCCACTATCATACCGTAGGCAATCTTTCGCGGAGCCGAGGGCTCTTTTCCCTTGGCGGCCAATGAACCGAAGATAGCCATCGAGACCGGAGTCAGTGCCACCACATAGAAGGGGTTGAACTGCTGGAAGATGGGGGCAGAAACATCTATGCTGCCTGAAAGCTGACTGTATTTCCAGCATAGGAAAGCAACGGCAAGGATAACCACAGCACAGGCAATGCCGCGGCCCTTAGATGTCTTCGACTGGAAAACTGAGAACAGGCCATACACGATAAAGATGATAGCCACGAGATTCCAAACGTCGAAGCACATGGCCTGCAAGCCCGAGGCAGAATTAGCCGTGAACTCATCGGCAAAATAGGTCAGCGAGAGTCCGTTCTGATGGAAGGCCATCCAGAAGAAAATCACGACTGCAAAGACAAGGCACAGAGCAACAATACGCTGCTTGGTCTCTTCCTTGCTCAGTTCCTCGACGGCCACATCGGCAGCCTGGTCCTTCTTCTTGCTTCCTCCCTCTGTATGGCGGAACGTAGAGCGGAAGATGTAATAGATGGCGATTGACAGAATCAGCGACACACAAGCCACAGCAAATGAGAAGTGATAGGCATCGTTGCTGGAATAGCCCAGTGTGTTCTCGGCATACTCCTTAATCTTGATGGCGGCCGTGGGAGCAAACAATGCACCGATGTTGATGGCCATGTAGAAAATGGAGAAGCCCGCATCACGCTTGTCCTTATACTTTGGGTCGTTATACAAGTCGCCCACCATTACCTGCAGGTTGCCCTTGAACAGTCCGGTGCCGAAGCCAATCAGCAACAGGGCGGCAAGCATCACAATGAGGGCAAAGGTGTTGCCTCCCAGGGGGACGCTCAGCAGCAGATAGCCTGCAAACATGATGATGATACCCGTGGTAACCATCCGACCAAAGCCAAACTTGTCGGCAAGCATACCACCAAACAGCGGGAAGAAATACACAAACATGAGGAAAGCGCTATAGATGGTACCTGCCAAAGCCGGCGACAATCCATAGTTTGCTCTCAGAAACAGTGCGAACACTGCAAGCATCGTGTAGTAACCGAAGCGCTCTCCCGTATTGGCGAGAGCCAGCGCAAATAGACCTTTAGGTTGATTCTCAAACATAATTATTTTATTTTGTCGTTTTTAGTCCTAAATATATCAAACAGGTAAGTAAGTTTGACAACGATGTTCCCGAAGTTTGAACGACCGAAAAAGTCGCGTTTACTGTCATGGTAGATGTTGCCTAAGCCGTAGTAATAACGGCCTTCCACGATGAAGTGACCCAGCTTGGGATGAGAATATTCCAAACCCAGACCACCCGCAATACCGTAGTCGAACTTGTTTTCCACCATCATCGTGTCTTGTTCAATCGTTTGGTTTACACGGTCGGCTACATTTCTTTTCTCGAGTTCAAAATTCGATTTGGAACTTTCACTCAGATAGACACCGAACTGAGGACCTACCTGAAAGAAGAAATTGAAACCCTTACGCTCACGTCCCCATGCCAGGCGGGCCATGATGGGAAACTGAATATAGTTGATTGTTTTCTGAAATTGTTCTTCAAGGCCGGTCTCAGAGTTGATAACAGGCTTATCCTCAATGTCTAGGATTTCTTCTTTCCATCCTATCTGAGAATAATTGATTTCACCATAGACAGAACAGATGGATTTGAAATATTTTTCACAAACATAGCGGTAGGATAAGCCTCCGGTGATTCCTCCATGAAAAGTCTGCGACACTTTAGGTACAAATGAAACATTACTCAGCACGTAACCGCCATTCACACCAACGGCAAAATCACTACGATGCTCGCCAACCTGAGCCGTCGAACAGAGTTGGCATGCGATAAGCAGTGTCAGCAGAATGAATAACTTCTTCATCTTACTCACTAAAAATTCACTATGGAGATGGCCCCGTTCGTGTTGTAATGAATGAACTGGAATACCTGATTCTGATAGCCCCCATTCTTTCCTACTCTTTCGAAACGATAAGGCGTCTGCACGGAAGGCTTCACACTCTTGCTACCGTCGAACTTATCGCCATATTCATGCAATCCGCGTATAAAGAAACAGGCCTGATCGTACCCCGTAATGGCAAAGCGCGGAATAGCCTCCATCATGGGAGCGTGAAACCAGCGATTGTAGTCTTGAAGCAAGGTTTGAGTCTTCTGGGCAGAAATGTTCAGATAGAATGTTGAGGGCACGTATGTGTCATACTCTACAAACTTGGCCATGTTATTGCGTTCGTACATCAACCATTCCGTATAGCCGAACATCGAAATCTTAAGCGCTGAATTGTTGCGCTTCAGCTCATCTAATTTACGGTAAGCGGAAGTCAGTTCGGGAGAACGATCAGTATTCAGTATAACAATGTTAGGCTTATCCAGTGTGAAAGCCTTTACGAAATTCTCATAGGGAGAAGTAAGGTTTGTTATGTTGTAATTTACACCTTTTGAATCGAGCAACTGACGAAGTCCCTTGGTGAAAGGGCCTTTCTTGCTATCGGGATCATTGCAATCGATGAAAACGGGATGATAATCAGCGAAACGGCCCATAAAGTTCTTAATCGTCTTTTCGTTCAACTGTTCAGGTGACTGATATACCTGATAGATCTGCGGACATTTTGTGACATCGTCACCATTAATGGAGAAAGGAATCACCACCTTAATTCCATAAGCTTTGGCAAATTCAGCCAACTGTGGAACTTGCTTTGTATAAAGCGGGCCGAAGATGAGGTCACACTTATCAGCTCCGTCCTTTAACAACGTCTGGCGTATATCTGCGTCGATGTTCACATTCCAAGCGTGAATATCCACAGAGATACCTTCCTTCTTCAGGTCGTCAACTGCCAGCAGAATACCCCTGTAAAACTCCACCATCCGTCGTCCGTCACCGTCCACGTCATGTAACGGCAGCAATATGCCTACGCGCACTTCACGCTTGCGGACATCCGTCTTATTGGTTGCCATTACGTTGTTAACCACCGTGAAAGCCATCAGTGCTATCAGCACTCCATATCTTAAATAATGTCTCATTTTCGATAATTCTTTTAGATTTCGAATGCAAAAATACAAAAAAATGCGTATCTTTGCGCATTAAAGTCGAACTAAAATGAAAATAAAACAATTATTTGCACTTTCGGTGGCTCTTTTGATGGCTTTTCCTGCCTTTGCCGATAATTATCCGATAGTATCTCCTACGGTTGAATACACTGATTCGACTGGAGTGCTAATCATTAAACATACGTCCGAGAGTTTCACGGAGCAGGCTCCGCTCACCATACGGTTCAAGGCCAATCCGGAAAATACTGCCGGATACACGATGAATTATCAATGGTCGATTAATAATACCAAAGATCCTTCGTTCAATATCGTGAACTATACCGAGAAGTTTGAACAGACATTCACCCGTGCTGGCGAGTTCAGCATAAAACTCCTCTATACGTATACTGACGCTGATGGAAAACAAATGTCGGAACAAACCGACTCGATAAAATTTACCATTAAGGAGAGCAAACTTGATTTTCCCAATGCATTCTCACCCAATGGCGATAGGCTGAATGAAAAATACAAAGCCAAGGTTTGCCAAAGCATAGTTGAGTTTCGGGCCACCATCTATAATCGTTGGGGACAGAAGCTATATTCCTGGACCGACCCTTATGATGGATGGGACGGGACTTTCAATGGCAAGCCTGTGAAGCAGGGTGTTTATTATGTCAATGTTGTGGCTAAGGGTGCTGACGGATATGAATACCATATTCGCCGGGATGTCAACCTGCTGCGTGGTTACACCGAAGTAACCAGTACCACCACTCCATAATGCGTTCTCAGCGACTCAGCTGAAATCTTAATCATATGCAAAAAGAAACAGAAAAGATAAATGTCTGGGGAGCCCGCGTCCACAATCTGAAGAACATTGACGTTGAAATCCCCCGTAATTCCCTTACCGTTATTACCGGTCTTTCCGGCTCAGGAAAGTCCTCTTTGGCCTTCGATACTATTTTTGCCGAAGGCCAGCGCCGTTATATTGAAACCTTTTCCGCCTACGCCCGTAATTTCCTCGGGAATATGGAACGTCCGGATGTGGACAAGATTACCGGACTTTCACCGGTAATCAGTATTGAGCAGAAAACCACCAACAAGAATCCACGTTCTACTGTAGGAACCATCACTGAGGTCTATGACTACCTGCGTCTTCTCTTTGCTCGTGCAGGAACGGCCTATAGTTACATGACCGGTGAAAAAATGGTGAAATACACCGAAGAGAAAGTACTTGAAATGATCGGGCAGGCATACCAGGGACGGCGTATTTTCATTCTGGCTCCACTCATTCGCAAACGTAAGGGACATTATCGTGAACTCTTTGAAAGTATGCGCCGTAAGGGTTACCTCTACATCCGTGTAGATGGTGAAGTTCTTGAGATTCAACGTGGAATGAAAGTTGACCGTTACAAAAACCACAATATTGAGGTTGTCATAGACAAAATGGCCGTAAACGGACTTGATACCGTTAGTGATGACCGCTTACGTAAAAGTGTTTCAACGGCTATGAAACAGGGCGACGGACTACTGATGATCATGGATAAGGACACTGGCGAAGTGAAACACTATTCCAAGCGTCTGATGTGCCCCACCAGCGGTATATCCTATGGAGATCCTGCCCCCAATAAATTCTCGTTCAACTCTCCGGAAGGAGCCTGTCCGGTCTGTAAGGGTTTGGGCTATATCAACCAGATAGACCTCAAGAAAGTAATACCCGATGACAAGCTGTCTATCCACGACGGAGGTATTGCCCCATTGGGCAAATACAAGAATCAGATGATTTTCTGGGAGATTGAGGCTATTCTTAAGAAATACGATTTAGATCTCAAATCCCGTATTGCCGACATTCCTGTTGAGGCAATTAATGAGATTCTGTATGGTTCATTGGAGAATCTGAAGATTCCGAAAGAAGTGGTTCATACGACGAGTGATTATTTCATCAGTTTCGATGGTGTGGTAAAGTACCTGCAAAACGTGATGGACAATGACGATTCCGTGAGCGGACAGAAATGGGCAGACCAGTTCCTTGCCGAATGTACATGCCCAGAATGTAAGGGACAAAGACTCAATCGCGAATCCCTATCCTATAGAATATGGGACAAGAACATCAGTGACCTGGCCAATATGGATCTCATGGAACTGAAGGATTGGTGCATGGAAGTTGAGCAACATATGGAGCCCCAGCAGCAACAGATTGCTACGGAAATCCTGAAGGAAATACGAACACGTATTGACTTTATGCTGGAAGTAGGACTCGATTATCTGGCTCTCGACCGTCAGTCTGCAACACTTTCCGGTGGAGAGAGCCAGCGAATACGCCTGGCCACACAGATTGGTTCACAACTGGTGAACGTGCTTTATATCCTGGACGAACCAAGTATTGGTCTGCATCAACGAGATAATGAACGGCTTATTTCTTCATTGAAGGATTTGCGTGATATCGGCAATACGGTCATCGTGGTGGAACATGACGAGGAAATGATGCGCAATGCCGACTATATCGTTGACATCGGCCCAAAGGCTGGACGCAAAGGAGGACGAGTTGTCTTTCAGGGGACACCCGACAAAATGCTTTCACCCGATGCGGAAAAGACGCTCACCGCCCAGTATCTTACAGGTGAGAAAAGCATCGAGATTCCTATTAAAAGAAGGAAAGGCAATGGTAAGTTCATCAGCATCCGAGGCGCAAAAGGAAACAATCTGAAAAACGTAGACGTGGATTTCCCATTAGGGAAACTCATCCTCGTGACAGGTGTAAGCGGTTCGGGCAAGTCCACGCTTGTCAATGAGACGCTTCAGCCGATTCTCTCCCAGCATTTTTACCGTTCTTTGAAAAAGCCTATGCCATACGATTCTGTGGAAGGTATCGAGTATATAGATAAGGTGGTCAATGTTGACCAAAGTCCCATAGGCCGAACACCACGCTCCAATCCCGCTACATATACGGGCGTTTTTTCAGATATCCGCTCTCTTTTCGTGAACTTGCCTGAAGCAAAGATACGTGGATATAAGCCTGGACGTTTCTCATTCAATGTCAAAGGAGGCCGGTGCGAGGCATGTAATGGTAATGGTTACAAGAGTATTGAAATGAATTTCCTACCCGATGTGATGATTCCTTGTGAAGTCTGTCACGGCAAACGATATAACCGCGAGACATTGGAGGTTCGTTTCAAGGGCAAGTCAATTGCCGACATTCTCGACATGACCATTAATCAGGCGGTGGAATTCTTCGAAAATGTCCCTGAAATTCTGCGAAAGATCAAGACCATTCAGGATGTCGGATTGGGTTACATCAAACTAGGACAGCCCTCCACTACCCTATCCGGCGGCGAAAGCCAGCGCGTGAAATTGGCCACGGAACTTTCAAAACGGGATACGGGCAAGACACTTTACATTCTCGATGAACCGACATCGGGACTTCATTTCGAAGACATCCGTATTCTGATGGATGTACTCCAGCGTTTGGTTGACCGCGGAAATACGGTCATCATCATTGAGCATAACCTGGACGTCATCAAACTGGCTGACTGGATTATCGACATGGGACCTGAAGGAGGACGAAAAGGTGGCGAACTGCTTTCTGCCGGAACACCGGAGGAAGTAGCACAGAGTGACAGCGGTTACACGCCCCGCTTCCTGCGTTCCGTGCTGAAATGATAAATATTGCCTTTCACAGTTTTGATTTGGGCGGATGATACTTTGCCTTCGGGCGGATGATACTTTGAAGTTCAGCGGATGATACTTTGGAAGGTAAAGTATCATCCGCCGGAAATGGAAAACTAAATGCTCAATTCGTCGAGCACTTTTATCAGTTTGCGGTCGAAAGGCTTATCCGTGCGGATACATTCGCTAAAGGGAACATAGACCACTTCATTGTTCCGGACGCCGACCATAACGTTGCGCTGTCCCTGCTTTATAGCCTCAATGGCTCCCACACCTGTACGGCTGGCCAAAATACGGTCGTGGGCAGAGGGCGAACCGCCACGCTGCAGATGTCCCAAGATAGAAACGCGGACGTCAAACTCCGGGAACTCCTTCTTTACGCGGTCTGCATAGTATAGAGCACCGCACTTTGGACTCTCGGAAACAATGACAATGCACGATTTCTTTGACTTACGGATACCGCGGCCCATAAACTGCGCCAACTGGTCAACATCTGTCATGTCCTCAGGTATGATGGCTGCTTCCGCACCGCAAGCTATGGCAGAATTCTGAGCCAGGAAGCCGGCATCGCGTCCCATAACTTCTACGAAGAAAATGCGTTCGTGAGAGTTGGCGGTGTCACGGATTCGGTCCACGCATTCCATAATCGTATTCATGGTAGTATCATAGCCTATCGTGGAATCGGTGCCATAGAGGTCATTGTCAATTGTGCCGGGAAGTCCGATAACAGGAAAGTCAAACTCCATACCGAAGTTTCTCGCACCCGTAAGTGAACCGTTACCGCCTATCACGACCAAAGCGTCGATTTCTTCTTTCACGCAGGTTTCGTAAGCTTTCTGCATTCCTTCTGGCGTTGTGAACTCTTTGGAACGGGCTGTTTTCAAAATCGTTCCGCCGCGAGTGATAATTCCACTTACATTTTCCGTAGTAAACTCTTTCACTTCACCTTTGATGAGGCCATCATAGCCACGATAGATACCTTTTATTCTGAATCCGTTATAAATGCCTGCACGCGTGACGGCACGTATGGCCGCATTCATACCTGGGGCATCACCTCCGGATGTCAGGATTCCGATAGTCTTGATTTTCGACATAGTTATTATAATTACAGGTTATATTTTAACAGTTCAATAAGAAGAGTGCAATCATTCCCAACAGCCACGACAACGCAACTACCCATCCTACATTACGCAGATACCAACCCACACGAATGTGTTCCATCTTCATCAAGGCTAATCCTGCCACAGAACCGATCAACATCGTTGAACCACCCATAGCTGTTGAAAAAGCAATAATCTTCCAGAAGACATCATTCTGCGGGAAGTTTTGGAAGAGGGAGATGAAACTCATAGCTGAGGCAAACGTGTCGAGCACGGTACTGAAAGCCGCAGCGATGGCACCCATCAGCCACACATTATGAATATTTTCAAGACACCAGCGTCCAAGCCATGCAATGGCTCCGGTCTCATGAACCACACCAATGGCAAGCATGATGCCCATCACGAATAGAGCCAACTGAACCACACCATATTGGAGCACAAATGGAACACGTCGCTGAATCATCTTGTCAACATCCATCAGTTTGCGGTTCATCACCTCGTTTACAATCCAAAGCACACTCAGCACGCACAATGCTCCAAGGAAAGGAGACAGTTTGGTGATATTATGGAAAGTCGGAATGAACCAGAGACCTCCGATTCCAACAATGAGCATCACAAGACGCTGCCAGATTTTAAGATTGGTGTCATCGCCCCTGTATGGCATTGTCCGCCATTGGGAATCTATTCGTTCCGGTAACATTCGGGAAAGCCATAGCGTAGGTACAATCCAGCAAATCAGGCACGGAATGATAAGTGCCAAGGAGAAATTGGTCGCCGTTACCAGTTCGTTGGTCCACAAAACAAGTCCCGTAGGATCGCCGATAACGGTCAGCGCACCCCCACAGTTGGCTGCCACCACGATAGCCGAACCGTATATCATCCGCTGCCTACGTGCTGGGACGATATCATGCATAATCATCAACATCATCGTAGTGGTTGTGATGTTGTCTAGATTGGCGCTGATAAGAAATGTGATGGCTGTCATCAGCCAAAGGAGTTTACGGCTGTGGCGTGTACGCATAATTTGCGTCAGGAAATCAAAGCAACCATTATTATTGAGGATTTCCACGATAATCATCGTCGCCAGCAGGAAGAGCACAATTTCTGCACCTTTACCCACATAATTCAAGAAAATATTCCCTGCGATGTATTCCTTGACGGCAACACTTGTTGCATTGGCATCGGCTAGCCAATTAATATAATCATCCGGATGCTGAGCCATTACGTAATCAGTACCCCAACAGATATAGAGCACCCACCCCACCGTTCCGGCGAACACAGCCGAAGCAGCCTTGTTGATGTGTGTGATACTCGATGTGGCAATCAGCACATATCCAATCAATAATATGGCAATAATTATCAGTGTCATTTCATCCGCAAAGTTACGGATTAATTATGTAAATCTCAAACATTTGAGACTTTTTTTTCAAATGCGCCCGAATATCTTTCGCAATGAAAAGTATATTTCCTCCTGAAGACGGAAAAGATTCCACGAAAAGCGAAGCGGCATATAGCCAGGCTTCAACAACAAACGCTTAGGCACGCCGATAAGGTCGGCAGTCTGCCACCCTTTCCTAATCTGAGTCAGCGCATATCTCCTGTCAGCTTCCGATAATAAATGGCGGAATCTAAAATAATCCTTATACTGGTCGATAACAGTAAGCCATACATTTTCTTTCAACACGTGAATGATGTCAGTCGTAACTTCCATAGCCTTCAGTTGGGCAAGCAGACTCTGTGCAGCTTTCATTTTTTCAAAGCGTCTGCGACTTACGGAGTGTGTCATAGAAACAGCATGTTGGCGGTAATAATAGATTCCCTCACAATTACGTACTTCCTTTGAGACCAGATAGTGGATGCGAGTGGTGTTGTCATCGCTGAAAAGCAGGGCACTATCGTCATAAGGATATTGTTTCTGAATGGCAGCCCTCACTCCATAGACTCCATGAATGCCGTTCCAACTGAGACTTTTGCGGAAAGCTGTCTCACCAGGCAAAACGCTGAAGTCATCCACAGGGAAATCTCCTAAGTTGCCGTTTTCATGAACAAGGACAAGATGTAGGAGTACGCAATCCGTTTCGGGATGGTTTTCAAAAACACTAACCATCTGTTGAAGCGCATCATCTGAAAGATAGTCATCGCTGTCAAGAAAACACACATAATCACCATCGGCGTATTTCAAACCTTCATTTCGGGCTACTGCCTGGCCTGAGTTATGGTCCATCTTCTTGACTAGGAAACGATTGTCACTTCGGGCATATTCATTGAGAATGTCATAAGAATGGTCTTCACTCGCATCATCCACACAAATAATTTGGATGTCTCGTAAAGACTGACGACTGAGAGAATCGAGGCATTCACGCAGATACTTCTCTGCATTATACACGGCAACAAGTACACTGACCTTACTCATCAGATCCTCCTTTAAATTTGCGCTTTAGACTGTTCCAAAGGGCTGTCTTTTGCTGGAGAATCTGCAGGGAAATGCCAGTGCTGGCCACAAGCAACAACCCGCCCATAGTCCAATAAGACCATCCTTGAAGCGTCTGGGTCACGATATAAACAGCAATTCCGATGGGTATTTGTAGCATCATATAACTGATAACCTGTCGTGAAAGATTGAAATGGTATTTCCGATGGGTGTATATGATTGTTACTGCAAAATCAACGATGCTACAGATAAGCAAAGCGAAGCCAATACCCTTTAAGCCATAGTCACCATACAGCAAGATAATCAGCAATACAATCGGCACATCGTAGATGACTTCAAGAAACATATAAGAAAGTGAATCACCCTTGGCAAGTGACAAATATTGTACGGGAAGATTAACTGCACGCAGATATAGTGCAAGTGTAGCAATCTGAACCATATCGAGAACGGGCATGAACTTTCCGCTGTAAAGCAAGGGGATGATAATCGGAAGGGCAATAATCAAGGCTACCAGCATGGGCGACAGAATAAGTAGCGAAACCTCAATCTGTCTGTTAATGGTCAGGTTGCTTGCGGCAATATCTTTGTTTACTGCAGAAAGACGTGGAAAAAAGTCTGTTTCCATGGCAGAGAAAACCATACCCGCATAAACCATCGTCATCATATAACCCGCATTATACAAGCCCACGGTATCAAGTGAATCCGTGTAGTTCAGGTAGGAACGGATTATAAAATCGGCACCGCTGCCCATAACCCCAGCTATCACGAAAGCCACACCGAGACGGACCATGCTCATGCCTTTGTTAATGGATGATTTCTTGAATGATAACCGATAAGGATAAAGTCGTATGCTATAGCCGATAACAAGCAGCATCTGCACGAATGTTAGTAAAAGAAGCGAGGGAATAATACCACGCTGCCCCATCAGATAAAGAATGGGGATGCTTATGAGGACGGAAAGGAAAACACCATATATGGAAACCTTGGCAAGACTCTTCAGTTTGCGGGCTCCTTTGAGAATTGACAGCTCACCACTCGTGATAGCTGTCATTCCGACAACGGGCGAAAGGAGAATGAAATGAAGGATGTGGTCTCCCCAACTGAATGTGAACCTATTGAGCAACGGACTCAGCACAATGCACAGCAGAGTACCTGCTAAAGCCGTGAGGAAACTCCATGTGCGGACAGTTATCACCGTCTCATCGATTTTTGTGTCATTCTTTTCGAAAGCCTCCGACATATCCCTCACTGCACTTGTGCCAATGCCGAGATTGGTAGAATCGGAAACAAACTTAATCGTAGAACTGAAAAGCGACATCAAGCCCATACCATCTGGACCTAAGATAACGGCCACCAATTTGGTACGCACAATCGACACAAGTATGTTAAGACCTTGAATACCACCAAATATGCTGGTGTACTTCAAGACATGTTGGTATGCGCTTTGTTTGCTTTTATTTTCCATCTTCAAAAAATAAACGTTCTTTTCAGTCTTTTATTATAAAATAATGTGTACCTTTGTGGCATAAATGACACATCCAATTATGGACAACGACAAACCAAATAAGAAACAACCGCTTGTCAGTTTCATTGTGACTTATCACAATGAGTCAATGACTATGTTACGCGAATGTCTCGACAGTATTTTAGCCTTGACACTTGCTGACGAAGAACGTGAAATCATCATTGTTGATGACGGGTCTGATGAAAGCCCGCTCAATGAACTGCTTGAATATCGCGACAGAATTCTTTATGTCAGACAAACAAACAATGGCGTAAGTGTTGCCAGAAACAGAGGCATAACCAATGCGAACGGCCAGTTTATACAGTTTGTTGACGCCGATGATACCATCATCGATTCAGGATATGAGCATGTTCTTGACGTTGTGAGAAACAATGAACCAGATATGGTGCTTTTTAATTTCACTACCGAGGAAGAAGACGTAGATACGCCATACTTATTCAATGGACCTTTTTCCGGCAGCGAATATATGCAGCACAATAACCTCAAGGCATCTGTCTGTTGCTATATTTTCAAGAAAAAAACACTCGTGGACCTGCGCTTTACGGAAGGTATTGAATATGGCGAAGACGAGCAATTTACACCTCAGCTAATCCTGAGAGCTGAAAAACTATACGCTACCGATACTTTCGCCTACTTCTACAGGATGCACGACAAATCGGTAACTCACAACGACTCTTCTCGCGCACTTGCCAAGAAGTTCAAGGATACAGAGCACGTGATTCTCTATCTAAACCATTTGTCACAGACACTTCCAACCGCAGAAAGATTGGCTTTGCAACGTCGTGTGGCTCAACTGACAATGGATTATCTCTACAACATCATTACAAAGACACATTCAGAACACCAACTTGATGAACGGCTCAAGCGGTTGGAGAAAGAAGGCCTGTTCCCATTGCCCGACAAGAATTACACTTCAAAATACAAACTGTTTGGCAAGATGATTAAACACAAATATGGTCGGAAAATAATGCTTTACCTGTTGGGAAGATTGTAATCAGCCAATATATATGGAGAATATGATTTCTGTCATCGTTTGCACTTTCAATCAAGAGGATACTATCAGCCGTACACTCGATAGTGTTCTATGCCAGAAGTGTCATGTTCCCTTTGAGATTATCATCGGTGAAGACTGTTCTACGGATGGGACCTTAGCTATTTGTAAAACGTATCAGCAAAAATATCCTGACATTATAAGAATCCTTGCTAACCATCCCAACAAGGGCATTGTGGAGAATTATTATGATTGTCTGTTGGCCTGCAAAGGAGAATATATTGCTGATTGTGCTGGTGACGATTACTGGGTTGATGACCATAAACTGGAAAAAGAATTACGTGTCCTCGAAGAGCATCAAGAAGTGACTTTAGTACATACTGGCTGGCAGATTATTCCACAATCCAGCAGTGAAATCCTCCCTCCTACTCCCCAACCATATACTTCGGCCATTACTGACGGAAAGTTGATGCTTGAAGATATCATCACACAGACTTCGACTCCTGTTATCCACTTGTGTACATCACTTTATCGTAAAGACACCTTTCTGAAAGCCTATCAGAAAGATGATAATCTGTTTCGTAATCAAGGATTTGGATGCGAAGATCTACAGCTTTCATTCATTATGGCTTTAAATGGGAATATAGCCTATTTACCTGATGTCACACTGAACTATAATATGGGTAATGGCTCCATTTCCAATCAGTCTGATGAGGAGAAGCAGTTCCATTTCATTGCAAAGACCACTTCATTGAGAGTGTATCTTGCAGAACACTATTACAGGCGAACGGATAAGATTGAAAAGGATCTAAGCCACAGACTTTTTGCACTCAACATGCACGCGTTTCGTTCTCACAACAAGACACTCGCCTCAAAAGCATCTCAATTAGGGAAAGAATGGAAAGTCAGAAGGACAGTCCTAACTAGCGTAGTGGAGGCTGTCATGAAAAACGAACTGACGTGGAATATTGCGCTTTTAACTAGAAAACTAACCGTTTCACTAAAGCGTCTTTAACCTTCAACAACTGATAGGAACAACTGTTCCAATTCCAAGGCAACAGCCTTGGGAGAAAACTTTTTGGCAATGACTTCCGAAACATTCCGACGGTCATATTCTATCTGCCGGCTTACGGATTCCATCATCTTCGCGAGAGCATCTGCATCACCGGTCTTAACGATATGACAACCTTCACCTATTCTTAACGAACGGGGAATTACTTCCGTTGCTACAACAGGTATGCCTGTACTCATTGCCTCCATCAGACTCAGCGGTTGAACCTCGCTCTTGCTAGCAAGCACCAAAGCATCACTATTATAGAGCAATTCACGTACTTCCTGACGGGTAAGGCGACCGTGCGAATGCACATCTTGATGGCGTCGATGAGCATTAATCAATTGTTGGCATGATTTGCCATCTGTTCCACCGCCGGCAATATCCAAGGTGGTACCATCGGGGAGTTGATCAAAGGCATCAAGCAGAACATCATATCCCTTCAAGGGCCAGAAATTGGCCAGACAGCAGAACCGGAATCCACGCTCATCAGGTTGACGTTCACGGTACGCAAAGAAATCTGTATCAACCATATTGGGAATATATTTCCAACGGTAATTATTCCCGAAAAGTGGTGATAAGCTCTCAACAAGTTCTTCCGAAACAGTAACCACGCAGTCGGCATGCTCATAGGCTTCACGAAGCATCGGCATCAGCCAAATATCCTTATATCCAGGCCCGAACTCCTGTTCGTAAATCATCTTTGAGAGATGTTCCGTAATAATATATGGTATGCCATAAACCTCGCTGAGTTGCATGGCTGCATAGCCAGCCCATTTACAACAATGAGCATGGATGATATCAGGCTTACCGTTTTCAGCAACATACTCATCAAACATTTTTTTCACGATGCGGATCCAGCGCTTCGCATTCAACCTGAAACACTTTGGAATGCCACGCATATAAGATTGATAAACTGTCACATCGTCCAACATTTTATAATGGTGACTGTAAGGGAGCTTTACAAATTCACTCAGGCTCTTCTTTACAGAAAGCTGCACATTGCTGACAATCACCACACGATGACCTAATGCTTGTAGCGCCTTTGCCTGCTCCAAACAAAACTCACCTCCATAAGGAGGGAAAAAAGAAGGAATCTCAACAATATGCATAAGTGAATGAAAAAAGGGACGGATGCCATAACATCCATCCCTGGTAATTTCTTACTTGTTTTTGAAGCAAGTGATTAAGCCTCTGCAGGAGCTTCAGCAGCAGCTTCCTCTGCGGGAGCTTCGGCGGCAGCCTCTTCAGCAGCCTTAGCAGCTTCAGCCTCTGCCTTGGCAGCAGCCTCTGCAGCCTTCTTGTCGGCTACCTTCTTGGCGATGGCTTCATTCACCTTCTTCTCTGCCTCCAGTTCCTTGGCGGCAGCATCCTTCTTGGCCTTGCTCTCACTTGCGGCTACAGCTTCGAGCCCCTTCTGCTTATCTGCTTTCCAGGCATCGAACTTCTTCTGTGCAGCAGCCTCGTCGAAAGCACCTTTCTTCACACCTCCGCGGAGATGCTTCATCAGGTAAACGCCCTCGTTCTTGAGGATGTTACGAACAGTGTCAGTGGGCTGTGCGCCAACTTCTACCCAATAGAGGGCACGGTCGAAATTCAAATCTACTGTGGCGGGATTGGTGTTTGGATTGTAAGTACCAATCTTTTCAGTAAATTTACCATCACGTGGTGCGCGAACGTCTGCAATAACGATGCGATAAACAGCATAACCCTTGCGGCCGCCGCGTTGCAATCTGATTTTTGTTGCCATTTTCTTTAATTTTTTTGTTTATTGAGGTTTGAATTTTATGCTCCTATCTCGTAAGAGCGGGTGCAAAGGTACAAAGATCTGCTTAAAATACCAAATAAATATCTATTTATTTTGAATTGGAGGTCAAGAATCCATACAATAGGAAAGGTCAAATCAACTCAAAGACTTCACTGGGTACCTTTCGCTTCAGCACGTCGAGTAGGAAATCCTTTCCTGGCACGATGCCGTAACTTTGAAGAACCATCTCCACCGTCTTGCGAGCTAATTCCGGATGATTGTTTTCCTCACTGAGGTGGCATAGCCATACATGACGTAGTTCGGGTGTGGCATTCTCTGCTAGAGCGATGGCGCATTCCTTGTTGGAAAGATGTCCTTTCTGGCTGTGCACACGGTCTTTCAGATACTGCGGATAAGGGCCCGACTGCAGCATCTCTTCATCGTGGTTGGCCTCAATGACGAGATAGTTGGCTCGACTGATGAAGGGCTTGATTTCGTCAGTGATTTGCCCGGCATCGGTTATGAGACAGAAAGTCACCCCGCAAGCCTCAATACAATAGCCCATGCAGTCGGAACTGTCGTGCGGAACATCAAATGAAGTTACGGTGAAGTCGCCAAGTGTGAAAGTTGTTCCTTTCTCAAAGACCTGGGCATTTTCGGGAGATATCTTGCGGGCAACGCAATAGTTGCGGTCGATACCAACATGAACGGCATGGGTTGTATAGACGGGCAGATTAAAATCATTGCTCACGACGCCTACACTCTTCACATGGTCAGCGTGGTCATGAGTGACAAGCACATGTTTCACGTCGGTAATTTGCAGACCGTGATCGTGAAATCCTTTTTTCAGTGCTCTTATTCCTATTCCGGAGTCTATGATTAAGCCATCCCTCTCGGTGAACAGATAGTAGCAGTTTCCACTACTGCCGCTCCCGAAGGATATAAATTTCAGCATTTTAGTTGTTATTTTGATGCAAAAGTACGTAAAATTGCACTGAATACCAAGAAAATTGGTTACCTTTGCATCACTTTTAAGAATTTTATATGAATTTAAAATATCTTCTAGCCATCATAGTTACGGCATTTATGCTGTTCAGTTGCGATTCCACATCCTTTGTCCGTGGAGAGCATAAGGCGCGTGCTGCCGTGGACAGTTTTGCCTTCTACTATTTTAACTGGCAGTTTTCAAAGGCTTCGCGTTTTGTCACTGACAGTTCGCAGGTCTGGCTACGCTATGCTGCCAGTCAGGTGCATGAGGCAGACGTTAAGATTCTGCGCGACAAAGAAGATGCAACCATTGAAATCGAAGAGATTGACGTTACTTCAAACGATGAGGCTACAGCCCGCATCACGGTGAGGGATTTCCTGCGGATGGACACAATAGGAACGGAAGGACACCTCGTCAAAAAGGCTTCCTACATTCTTCACTTGGAAGAAGCGACTGAGGATAAAGTACGGTGGAAGGTCAGAATGGAAGGCCTACCGCAAAGTGAAAGGAGAAATCGCGACTGAGGCGTGGGTGGATGATTGCCCAATGTTCTTTGCCTGTTTCGTAGGCGGGGTTAATTGCTTTCATGCCCATATCGAAACGCACGATGAAATAATCGAAATTGAACCGTAATCCTAAGCCATAAGCTACGGCTATCTGCTTGTAGAATTCATTCAAGCGGAATTGGCCGCCTGGCTGTTCTTCATATTCACGGAAAGTCCAGATGTTACCTGCATCCAGGAATAGTGCGCCATAGATTTTCCAGAAAAGCCAGGAACGGAGTTCGGCATTCAGGTCCAGTTTGATATCACCGGTTTGATTGATGAAGTCAATACGTCCGTCAGTTCCCTTGTAACTGCCAGGACCAAGTCCTCTTACGCTCCATCCTCTGACAGAGTTCGCACCACCCGAGAAATATCGCTTCTCAAAAGGCAGTACTGTTGAGTTTCCATAGGGATAAGCCAGTCCAAGACGACCATGGAGGGCAAGCTGATTGTGCGAATCGAATACAAAAAGATGAGTGTAATCTATATCACCTTTTATATATTGTGCATAAGCAATATTGAAAAGTGTGTACTGACCATCACTATTTTTGCTTGCGTGACTCATCGAACTGATGCCATGCAGCAAGTTTCCCGCTGTCTCCAAACTTGTACGGAGCACATTGGAGCCATCGTTATAGGTCATACCACCTCCGACTTTCATAATGAAAAGATCTTCGTAGTTATATCGCAGGATAGCATTACGGCTGTTAGCATTATCGAGATAATCGGTCTTGAAAGTCTCTGAAATCCATGGCATATAGACATAGTTGAGGTCAATAAGGTCAAACCTCCACGTTGTGTTTTTATGCACGGAACTTCCCCACCTATAACGCCAGGCTGCAGAGAAAAGACGACGATGGAACTCTGGACGGTTCTGCAAGTTCCATCCCACCCGCAATTCCGAAGTAGCCTGTGAATGGAGTTTGCGAACTTTTGCCGGCAAGAAAGGTGCAAGTAGACGGGGAAACTGCAGGCTGGATTCCAGATTGTATTCCACATAGTTCTGATTCTGGTAGCCTTCCAATCCGGTGATAGCTTCATATGCTCCACGCAGTTCAATGGAAAATGTCTCGGAACCATGGAACACATTGCGGTTGGTATAAGTAACGGAAAGTGCTGCCCCGAGGTCACCGGCGGTGTTCGTACCTTCAGGCTGGAAACTGATGGAATTGGTCTTGTTGGGACTAAGCAGGATATTACAATCCAACAGTGTCGTGTCGGGTACTTCCGCTAATCGTATATTGGTGTATTTCAGAGCGCCAAGACGTCCTAATGCATTGTAGGTCTTCTGCAGATTGTCCATGCAGAAAGGTTTCCCCTCCTCTACCCATGTGTTGTCACGTAAGACTCGCCTTCTAAGTGGCAGTTTGGTAGAATCTTCACTCAGATAGTTCACCTTTCTTATATAATAACGCGGATGGAGTATCTCTTCAGCATTACTGTTTGCACGATATTTCTGTAGATGAAGAGTAAGCGAAATATCCTTCTCGCCGCGGATCGTATCGGCAGTATAGCGAATAAAGTCTTTATGAAAACGGTAATAGCCCTGGTTGTTGAGAAACTGCGTGATACGTTTGCGCTCCTGGTCAAGTGTATTAACGGTGAACTTGCTTCCGGCTTGAAGAGCATTCTTACGGAACGCGGGATCATCAAGCAACTTTGCAATAGAGTCGTCGGCAATATCGTACGTGATGTCCTTAATTAAATAAGGAATGCCTGGCTTCAACGTATAGACCACATCAAGTTTATGACGACGTGTATAGGTGTCCACATCAACCTGAGCATTCATGTAACCCATATTCTGGAGGGCCTGACGGAGGTCTTCACTGGTGAGGCGGGCCTGAAGCGTATCGAAGATAACTGGCGCCTCACCGATGTTCTGAAGCGTACGGTTAAGCCATTTCGTCGTGTCACGTCCTGAGAGGGAGTACATTCCGAGCGGAACCTTGAACAGGGAGAACCACTTGGAATTGCCTTTCTGTCGGATATACGGCTCAAGTGAAGCAGGATCAAGACCGGGCTCTTCGCTTCGGATCTCCACCTTATGAAGCATATACTGACCATCGGGTACGAACTTTCCTGCCGAACAAGCATTCAGCAACGCAATAACAACCGTCAGTATCAGCAATATGGATAGTTTATTCTTCACTTTAACGGAAATTTCGTTGCAAAGGTAATATAATTTTTGTACTTTTGTAGCCGATGATCAGTAAAAATCTCATAAAACTCATAAAGAGTCTCGAACAAAAGAAGTACCGCAAGCGTGAAAAACTGTTTGTGGCTGAAGGACCTAAGGTTGTTGGTGACTTGATGGCACTGATGGCTCCTCAACGTATCATTGCCACCAGTGAATGGTACAAAGGGAAACAGGTTTCGGAAGATGTGGTGGTAACGGAAGATGAAATACGGAAAGTAAGTTTCCTTCAGCATCCACAGGATGTATTGGCTCTTTTCGAGCTTCCGGAAATGGAAGAATTACCTGTCGAACAACTAAGCGACCATCTCACGTTGGCACTCGACGATGTTCAAGATCCTGGGAACTTAGGCACTATCATTCGGTTGGCCGACTGGTTCGGCATTGAGCACATCCTGTGTAATCTGGGAACAGCTGATGCCTATAGTCCGAAGGTTGTACAAGCCACCATGGGAAGCATAGCAAGGGTAAAGCTTCACTACACCAATCTGGCAGATTATCTAGAGCAACTTCAGGACGCAGTTCCCGTTTACGGAACATTTCTCGACGGCAACAACCTTTATGCTGAAAAACTGTCACCTTCAGGGATTATCATTATGGGCAATGAGGGGAATGGTATCTCCGAGCAAGTGGAACGCTATGTAACCAAGCGGTTGCTGATTCCATCCTACCCCGCCGAACGCCCCACAGCCGAAAGTCTTAATGTAGCAATAGCCACAGCTATCACTTGCGCCGAATTCCGTCGCAAGAATTAATAATACGTAGAAAGAAACCCGTTAAGATTGTTCGTCCTTGAAAAGGTCGTTGATTTCGAGAATCTCGTCATCATCAAACCATTGGGATAGTTTGGCCTTTGCCTTTGCCTTCACATCATCACTCACTTCACCCCAGACTTTCTGCAGCACAAAAATGAGCACGCCGAGATCGTCTGTCAGTCCTGCGATTGGAATGGCATCAGGAATCACGTCGAGCGGACTGATCAGATAGCCCAAGGCTCCAATAATGATGGCCTTCTCCTTAACACTCACCTTATCACTCTGAAGCGTATAAAAGAGGATAAGTGCCGCATAGACAAGTTTCGCACCGGCACGTTTGGCTATGCGGGAAATCTTCTCAACAAATTCACCCTTGGTGAACTTATTGCTGTATTGCATGAAATCAGGTATCTCCATATTTATGTATCTATAACGGTAAAAGTTGCATATTATTATAAAAAAGAAAGCAGTGCCCCCGTAAGCCGGGTTCTGTTTTAATGTCTGCCATTTATCTAGGCCATGGGTCACCCCAAGGCTCAAGCATTCTACCCTCCATTGCATCAAGCACTTTCTCCTAAGGAGAGTTACCGGATTCAGGCGGACAACCTTCAGGCAATGGTTTACGCGAACTTGCAGCTCCCAGATGGCACAGCCCGCCGATCACCCGGCGGCTGGTGGTCTCTTACACCACCTTCTCACCCTTACCCTTGCGGGCGGTTATTTTCTTCTGCCGACACCTGCTGTCACCAACAGCTTCTACTTTCGGAAGTGGGATGTCCTCTGCTGCCCGGACTTTCCTCCCGTCAACGCCGTACATTCATCTTTCATAGATGATGCGCGCGAAGACCAGCGACAGACCGGAACACTGCTTTCAAGGTGCAAAAGTACGAAATATTTTCCTTAAATGAATGTAAAAAACCGACTTTCTCTCGCAAATATCTTTTAATTGACGCTTTTATAGTGTTAAAAGTGGACAAAACAACGCGACAAATTGTCAGATTAACAATTTTTGCGCCTATTTTTGCAACCGTCAAAAACAAAGTTCGGTAACATCGGACAAGTAATAAACAGAAATTCAAACAAAAAAGCAGAAAGAATATGAAGAATGTAAAGAACTATCTTGTTTATGCAAGCTGCATTGTAGCCATTGCTTTCTCTGCAGCATCATTTGCCAAAGTTTATGCTGTTAAGGCCCCATTCGCAGCAAGTGCTCCAGCTCCTGCAGCAGGACAACCCGTTGATCTTACTTATGCCACCGACAAGGCCCTGCCTTCTGTGGTGACCGTCCGTGTGGTACAGAATTCCAAGACACAGACCGTTGAAGTGGAAGATCCATTTAGCGACTTCTTTGATCCGTTCGGTTTCTTCGGACAGCGTGGACAAGGAAACAACGGCAGACACAGACAGCAGGTTCAGACCCCGAAGAGGCAAGGTTCCGGTTCGGGTGTTATCATATCAAATGATGGTTATATCGTTACCAATAACCATGTGGTGGAAGGTGCTGATGAAATAACTGTTATTTTGACAGATAACCGTGAATTCTCAGCTAAGGTCATCGGTCTTGACGCCAGCACTGACCTCGCCCTTATCAAAGTCAGTGGCAAGGACCTTCCGGCCATCGCCATCGGTGACAGCCAGAAACTGCGTATTGGCGAATGGGTAATTGCTATCGGTAATCCCTTCTCTATCGGTACTACTGTAACAGCTGGTATCGTGAGTGCCAAGGCACGTTCAGTTGGAAGTGGTGGCAATGCTGTGCAGAGCTTCATCCAGACTGATGCAGCTATTAACCGTGGCAACTCTGGTGGTGCCCTTGTCAACACAAGCGGTGAATTGGTTGGAATTAACTCGATGCTTTATTCCGAGACGGGTAGTTACAGTGGCTACGGATTCGCTATCCCCACCTCTATCATGAACAAAGTGGTTAGCGACCTGAAGACCTACGGCACCGTACAGCGTGCATTGATCGGTATTAGTGGTAGTGACCTCAACAACTACACCGACGGTCTGAAGCAGCAAGGCAAGGAAGTGCCCGACTTTGGAACCGTGAACGGTATCTACGTGGCTGAGGTTGTCGAGGATGGTGCCGGAGCTGCAGCTGGACTGAAGAAAGGTGATGTAATCACAGCCATCGACGGCAAGCCTCTCACCAAGATGGCTGAGCTTCAGGAGTATCTCACCAACAAGCGCCCTGGTGACAAGGTGACTATCACATACCTGCGCGACAAGTCCAAGAAGACTGCTACTGTGACACTGAAGAATGCCCAGGGCAACACCAATGTGGTGAAGACCGCTGACCTTGACGTACTGGGCGGCAACTTCCGCGAAGTAACCAAGGAGCAGAAGGAGCAACTGAACATCAGCTACGGTCTGGAAGTTATCAAGGTGAACAGCGGCGCATTGAAGAATGCAGGCGTTCCAAAGGGATTCATCATCCAGAAAGTAAACGACGAGCCCATGAAGACCATCGAGCAACTTCAGGAAGCCGTAAAGGCTGCCTCCACCAGCAAGGAGCCGGTGCTCTTTATCCAGGGTGTCTTCTCTACGGGTAAGAAGGCATACTATGCTGTTCCTTTGGAAGAAGGTAAGTAAAAACGGAATTAAATACAAGGAAAAAGCGGGTAATCTATACAGATTGCCCGTTTTTTTGTAAATAAATCCCAAAAACTTTTGGTTTTCAAACAAAAAGTTGTATTTTTGCGCTTGCTTTAAAATCTATTGCTTCATGAGACAATTAAAAATCAGCAAATCCATTACCAACCGCGAGAGTGCTTCTCTCGATAAGTATTTACAGGAAATAGGCCATGAAGACCTGCTCACCGTGGATGAGGAGGTGGAGTTGGCACAGCGAATCCGCAAAGGTGACCGCAAGGCGCTGGAGAAACTCACAAAGGCCAATCTGCGATTTGTTGTCTCAGTAGCAAAGCAGTACCAGAATCAGGGACTGTCCCTACCCGACCTCATCAACGAGGGTAATCTCGGTCTTATCAAGGCTGCAGAGAAGTTCGATGAGACCCGCGGTTTCAAGTTCATCTCCTATGCCGTGTGGTGGATTCGCCAGAGTATCCTTCAGGCTATCGCAGAGCAGAGCCGCATCGTGCGCCTGCCTCTCAATCAGGTGGGTTCGGTAAGCAAGATTAACCGCGTACTCAATAAGTTTGAGCAGGAGCATGAGCGCCGTCCCAGCGTGGATGAGATTGCTGAGAAAATTGACCTCCCAGAGGACAAGATCATCGATGCCATGAAGGTGAACGGCCGCCATATCAGTGTGGATGCTCCATTCGTGGAAGGCGAGGACAACAGTCTGCTCGACATCATGATCAACGATGATGCTCCCATGGCCGACCGCACCTTGGTGATGGAATCCCTGCGTGATGAAATCTCACGCGCGCTGACTTTGCTCAATGAGCGCGAGCGCAACATCATCGAATGTTTCTTCGGCATCGGACAACCGGAGATGACGCTTGAGGAAATCGGCGAGCGTTTCGGACTCACCCGTGAGCGTGTACGTCAGATTAAGGAGAAAGCAATCCGCCGTCTCCGTCACAACACCAAGAGCAAAATGCTAAAGACCTATCTCGGACAATAGGTCGGCTACATATAAATATAACTATTTGATATTATAGCGTGAAAAGAATTATTATTTCAGGATTCATTCTGACCCTTTTGTTCTGCATCGGTCTGCAGTCACAGGCTAAGAACAAAATGGTCAAGACTTATGCTTTCGGCTTTGCTGCCAGTTTCAACGACTCTACGGTTTATTTCACTGATATACAAGTGCTTGACAGCGCTTGGCTCAACGAAAAGAACGACTTCCTCGTAAGCCGTGACAACTATTCCTATCAGCTACGCGACTACCTCGCAGATCATGGAATGCCTAACCGTACCTGTATCATCTGTTTCTCTCCAAAGGAGAAGAAAGTCTATAAGAAATACGCCAAGCTTTCAGCCAAATACACCAAGAAAGGCAATTTCAACGTGAAGCATCTCACGCAGGATCAGTTCAGGTTCAAGTGTATAGCACCTAGTGCAAATCAGACTGGAGATGAAGAGAAGATGACGAAGAAAGAGGCCAAGAAGGCGGCCAAAAAGCAACGGAAGGAAGCCAAAGACGGAGCGCGCCAACCCAAGAACTAAAGCATTGCCGATGGACAACATCAACAAGTTCCGCATTGCTGATTTCAATGTTAGCATCATATTCAAGGAGTCTCGCTATAACAGCATGAGGCTCCTTCCATCGTTTGAGCCTTTCCGCGTAAATGAATTTCCCGATGATAAATGCTTCTTTCAACTAACTGTTGATGACGCGTTGCCTGCCATCAAGGGCGAAGGTCGCGAACGTATCGGGAAGTTCGACACGGGTAATGGTGACACCATTGTGGACCGCTTGCCTGATGGCGGCTACCAGTATATCATCAAGGACATCAATGGCGCCGACTGCTGCCTGCTCCAGTCGAACAAGGATTTCTCCGATTGCCGTGTGGCCCTCAATGGCAACTACAATATGCGCTGCTTCGGACTCAACAACGCAATGATGCTCATCTTCGCATTTGCCGGCAGCCTCCAGCAAACGCTTCTCATCCATGCCTCACTGGTCAGGCAGAACGGCTACGGCTATGCCTTCATCGCCAAGAGTGGAACGGGCAAGAGCACCCAGGTAAGCATGTGGCTGCGCTACATTCCCGGTTGTGATCTGATGAACGATGACAACCCCATTGTACGCATTATTGACGATGAATGCTTCATCTACGGAAGTCCCTGGAGCGGAAAGACTCCTTGCTACCGCAATGTGAAAGCACGTCTGGGAGCCGTCACCCGCATTGATCGTGCACAGGAAAACAGCATCGAGAAATTGCCTCCTATAGAAGCCTTTGCCTCTTTCCTACCCTCCTGCTCCTCCATGAAGTGGGACAAGGACATCTTCAATGCCATCTGCAACAACGTGACCCGCGTTATCGAGCGCGTGGGCATCTACACGCTCCACTGTCTGCCAAACGAAGAGGCAGCCCGTGTCTGTCATGCTGCCATTGCCAAGAACCAAACACCCGACTCTTCAAATGACTGACGATATCAAGATCAATGAAGTCCAGTTTCCCAATGCCATCCTGCTGCCGGAAATTGTGAAGATGCTCAACGAAGGCCATACCGTGACCCTTCGTCTGAAAGGTTTCAGCATGCGCCCCTTTCTGGAAGACGGACGCGACAAGGCACTGCTCACCAAGCCCGTTAATCCCAAGGTCGGTGACCCCGTACTTGCCGAAGTTGGCCCCAAGCATTTCGTGCTTCATCGTATTATCTCCATCCAGGGTGACGACGTTGTACTGCGCGGTGACGGTAACATAGGTACAGAGCAATGCAAACTGAAGGACGTTCAGGGAGCCGTCATCGGATTCTACCGTAAGGGCCGCGAGACCCTCGATCGCACCGACGGTCTCAAATGGCGCACCTATTCCTGGTTCTGGACCCGCCTCTTCCCTATTCGCCGTTATCTGCTCGCTTTTTATCGCCGCATCTGGCTTAAACTTTTTGCATAACAAAAAGGGAGTTATTCATCATTATCTGCGCGATTTGTTTCCAAAGTCTGGAAGCATCCTTTCCAATGGTTGGAAGCACTGTTTCCAATGGTTAGAAACATCTTTTCCAATGGGTGGAAGTTTTGTTTCCGGTTAAAGCCTTTTTTTGAAAGAAAAATCGCGAAAATGCCGAAAAGTATAGGGTTCGGTAGTAGGATTGTAGTAGGTAAAAAAGGCTCACCTACTACCAATAACTTATTAAAACCCAATGCGTTACATCAAAAGTAGTAGGTATATGAGGTAAAAATCATTTTTTCGCGTATGTAAATATCATCCGACCACAGCCAAAACATCATCCGTTGCTTTCCAAAGTATCATCCGCCCGATTCCAAAACATCATCCGCCCGATGGCAAAGTATCATCCGCCCGAAAGTCAAAATGCGTTTTTTAAGATATAAGGGTGTAGGGTGTGTACCCTTTTTCCGCAACTTTTTATAAAACATAATAATCTAAGGTTTTCGCGCGTATGAAAATAATAAAGTTTATAGAAAAAGGGTACACACCTTACACCCTACACCCCTAAACTTCATCTATTACATTTAAATGTATCGCGCCATATATAAGAAAAAACATCGGAACTAAGGGTTCATGCATGTCTTTTTAGGCCTGTGATAGGAGCAATTTCACACATTCCGTGCCCCTGCCGAGGTTCGGAATCGCAGGTGCCGTTGGTTTTGTAATATCGTATTTTATTGAATATCAGCTTTTTAGATGATTATTAATAGTATTTTGTGACAGTGTGACAATTGTGACAGTTGTTTTTCGAGGGTGTACGTTTTCTTATATTTATATATAACTATCTATATATCAATTAATTATAAAGAATATAGAGGGGAAGTATACCTCGTTATTTTAACTGTCACAACTGTCACAACTGTCACGCCAGGTCTTGATTATCTCTCTACCAAGCCCTTGATCGCTTGACGAATCTCGTTGCAAACAGCAAGGGCATAGCTCACCCAAAATAATAATATAGTAATAATCAACTAACTATCTATTTTGTTTGATTTAATATCCCGCACTCGGTAAAAGTTGCAGATTTATTTGCATTTTCCATTCCTTTGCATTATCTTTGCCATCGATAAGTCAATGTTGAACAAATAAAAATGCAAAGCGTATGACATAGTGACTACATAAAAACATAAGGAAGAAGCGTTTGCTTTTTGTTCTTGTCATTCGAAATCGCCAAAATTTCAAAAGCCACAAGACGAAAGTAAATGGTTCACGCTGGCTGGCGTGGGCTTTTACTCGTTTAAGTGGCGATGGTGTTTGGCGATACCTGAATGACGTAGACGAAGTAATGAGTCCACGTTCTTTTTTTGTCTTTATCCGAAACAGAATAATAACAATCTAAAAATACAAACATCATGAAGAAACTTTTCTTATCCACATTACTGCTGGCTCTTCCGTTGCTGGCCAGTGCCTATGACATCGCCGTAGAGAATGAAGATGGCGTCACCATCTATTACAATTACATTAACAATGGCACAGAATTGCAAGTATCAAGTGGAGATTATTCTGGAGTAGTCAACATCCCCGAAGAAGTAACCTATATGGGCAGAACGAGGAAAGTGACTTCCATCGGAGACCGTGCTTTCCGTGATTGCAGAAGCCTGACCTCCGTGACCATCCCCAATTCCGTGACTTCCATCGGAAACTATGCTTTCCAAAATTGCAGCGGCCTGACCTCCGTGACCATCCCCAATTCTGTGACTTCCATCGGAAACTCTGCTTTCCAATATTGCAGCGGCCTGACCTCCGTGACCATTGGCAATTCCGTGACTATCATCGGAAACTATGCTTTCAATGGCTGCAGCGGCCTTACCTCCGTAACCATCCCCAATTCAGTAACCAGCATCGGAGAAAATGCTTTCGGTGGCTGCAGCGTCCTGACCTCTGTGACCATTCCCAATTCCGTGACTTCCATCGGAAACGATGCTTTCTCTTGGTGCACCGGCCTGACCTCCGTGACCATCCCCAATTCCGTGACTTCCATCGGAAGCTATGCTTTCTCTGGTTGCAGCAGCCTGACCTCCGTGACCATTCCCAATTCCGTGACTTCCATCGGAAACAATGCTTTCTCTGGCTGCAGCGGTCTGACCTCTGTGACCATTCCCAATTCCGTGACTTCCATCGGAAACAATGCTTTCTCTGGCTGCAGCGGTCTAACCTCGGTGATTTCTAAAATGGAGAATCCCTGTTATATAGATTATTACTGTTTTCCCGATGACATATTCTATAATGTAACACTATATGTACCCAAGGGAACTGCGGATAAATACAAGTCAACAAATTACTGGAACAAATTCCTGTTTATCGAAGAGGGAGAACCAGGAAGCAGTACCCAGCCGGAAGAGAAAAAATGCGCCACACCCAGCATCAGTTATGCCAATAAGAAACTGACCTTCTCATGCGAGACCGAAGGTGTGGAGTATCACTATACCATTACCGATTCGGACATTAAGTCGGCTGTCGCCAGCAGCATAGACCTCTCTGCCACCTATGAAATCAACGTGTATGCTACCAAGTCTGGCTATACCAACTCTGAAATGGCTACAGCCACTTTGGTATGGACAGATGCCGTATTTACGAAGACCACACCTTCAACTTCTTCGGCCAAAGCCATTGCGGAGAGTATCCCCGTACTGATTTCTGCCAAGGACGGAAACATTACCGTAAGGGGTGACCAAAACGGACTCCCCTTGACCGTATATACTGCTGACGGCAAGATGTTAGGCTCTGCCACGATGAAGGATGGTCAGGCTTCCATTTCCACCAACTTGCAACACGGAGAAATCGCCATCGTAAAGGTTGGCTCAAAGAGTGTGAAGATTAAGATGTAAACTCCTGAATCAACTATCTGAAAAAGCGGCTGTTTTCCTTTTGTGGAAGACAGCCGCTTACTAATTGATGACAGGTGGAAGGTGTTAGTTTTGGGAGCCTCCCACGATGTCGAGAAGTTCATTGGTAATAGCCTGCTGACGACTCTTGTTGTACTGCAGGTTGAGGTCGCGCAACAATTCATCGGCATTATCGGTAGCCGTCTGCATGGCCACCATACGGGCGGCATGTTCGGAGGCAACAGAGTCGAGCAATGCGGTGTAGAGCATCAGGTGTGCCAGTTTCGGCACAAGCTTGTTCAGCACAGAATTCAAGTCAGGTTCTACGATGTAATTATCGTTGAGCGGCTTGGCAGCTTGCTGCTCCTTGGCCGCTTGCTGACGGTCGCGGTTCCTGAGGTATTCCACAGCCTCGCGCGTAGCCACGTTTGAGGTGAGGTCACGCTCTTTGTCGGCATTGAGCTCAGTCTCAATGTCGATGGGTAGGAAGGTCTTGTGCGTGAGAATCTGTGATCCGGCACTCTTGAAGTGGTGGTAGATCATCTCCACGCGATCAACTTCTCCCTTGGAATACATGGTTCCGAGTTCCTGAGCGATGTTGATGCAGCCATCCACGTTGGGCTTGTCAGCCAATGCCACGAAATTGCCAGCGGACTTGTAACCGAGTTTCGTCACCTTCTCGGCAACCTTGCGGCCAATGGGATAAATCATGATATTATCCTTGCCGAGATGCTCGTACTGGTCGAGTGTCTTCTGCATCTCCTTGATGACGTTGGCATTGAAGCCTCCGCAAAGCGAGGAGTTGCTGGAATAGACAATCAAGGCCACGCGCTTGACAGGGCGTTCCTGAAGGAAAGTGCTGCGGAGTTCAGCATCTGAAGCCAGGAAGGTCTTCAGGATGTGCTCGAGCATCTCCTCATAGGGCAGCATGTTCTCAATGGCTACCTGTGCATGATGGAGCTTGGATGAAGCCACCATCTTCATGGCAGAGGTGATCTTGCGCGTGCTGTTGACTGAGGCAATACGGCCTTTAATCTCTTTCAGACTCGGCATAGGCTATTACTTTTTATACGTTTCGGCAATGTCGGACATCGTCGTCTCGATGGTCATCATCACCTCATCGTCGATCTTTCCGCTTGCCAATGTGGCAATGGCCTCGGGATGGGCAGAGCGCATCTTGTCGAGGAAGGTGTCCTGACATTCGCGAACCTTATCAACGGGCACATCGGCCATCAGTCCGTGGGTGCCGCAATAAAGGATGGCAATCTGCTCGCCTACGGGCATCGGGCTGTACTGTGGCTGAATGAGCAACTGGTTGTTCTTACGTCCGCGATCGAGCGTCATGGCGGTCACGGCATCCATATCGGATGAGAACTTGGAGAAGGCCTCCAGCTCACGATACTGAGCCTGGTCGATTTTCAGCGTACCGGCCACTTTCTTCATTGACTTGATCTGTGCCGAACCACCCACACGGCTCACCGAAATACCCACATTGATGGCTGGACGGAAGCCCTGGTTGAAGAGGTCAGTTTCCAGATAAATCTGACCGTCGGTGATGGAAATCACGTTCGTGGGGATATAAGCCGACACGTCGCCTGCCTGTGTCTCAATGATAGGAAGAGCCGTGAGTGATCCGCCTCCCTTGACATGGCCTTTCAGACATTCTGGCAGGTCGTTCATGGACTCAGCCACTTCCTGCTGGTCATTGATACGGGCAGCACGCTCTAGCAGACGGCTGTGGAGGTAGAACACGTCGCCGGGATATGCCTCACGTCCAGAAGGACGGCGGAGGATGAGCGACACCTCACGGTAGGCCACGGCCTGCTTGGAGAGGTCGTCATACACCACGAGGGCGGATTCTCCACGGTCGCGGAAATACTCACCGATGGCAGCACCGGCAAACGGTGCGTAGTACTGCATGGCAGCAGGATCAGCAGCTGTGGCGCTGACGATGATGGTGTAAGGCAGCGCACCGTGCTCCTTGAGGTTAGCCACAAGGGCTGCCACGGTGGAAGCCTTCTGGCCGATGGCCACATAAATACAATACACAGGCTTGCCTGCCTCATAGAAACTCTTCTGGTTGATGATGGTATCGACGGCAATGGCGGTCTTACCCGTCTGGCGGTCACCGATAATCAATTCACGCTGTCCGCGTCCGATGGGAATCATTGAGTCAACGGCCTTCAGTCCGGTCTGGAGGGGTTCCTTCACGGGCTGTCGGTAGATAACACCCGGTGCCTTGCGGTCGAGCGGCATTTCGAAAGCGCCGGTCAGGTCGATATCTCCCTTACCGTCGATGGCCTCTCCGAGCGGATTGATGACGCGTCCGAGCATGTTGTCGTTCACGCGGATGGAAGCAATACGCTTGGTACGCTTCACCACCTGGCCTTCCTTGATACCGCTGGTAGGACCCAGGAGCACACAGCCCACATTGTCCTCCTCGAGGTTCATCACGATAGCCATAGTGCCGTTCTCGAACTCTAGCAACTCGTTGGCCTCTGCATTGCGCAGGCCATAGATACGAGCCACGCCGTCGCTCACGGTGAGTACGGTACCCACTTCGTCGAAGTTCTGCTCAGTGCCCAAACTATTGAGTTGCTGAAGCAGTACCTCTGATACTTCGCTTGGTTTTATCTTGTCCATTCTGATTATTTACTGTTTTATTTCAAGTTCTTCAGGATGTTACGTAGCTGAGACTGTACGCTGGCATCCATTCTGTAAGTGTCGTACTCAAGGATGAATCCGCCAATGATGTCGGGATTCACCTCCGTGAGAAATTCCACCGTGCCCTGAGTCTTCGACTCTACGATGCTGCGCATCTTCTGCTCGGTCTCAGGACTGACGGTCGTAGCGGTGATAAGCCGGCCATGGATAATGTTCTTCTGTTTCCGGTAGAGGGTGATGTAGGATGATGCGATGAATACCATGAACGACTCCCTACCCTCCTTGAGCACAAGGTCCACAAACCGTTTGGTGAGCGGTGTGGCTGAGGGTCCACAGGCCGTGACGAGCAACTGCCGCTTGGATTCCTGTGAGATGGTGGGGTTATTGATGGTGGTGCGCAGCTGTGGCACGTCCACAAACGACTTAGCCAATGTGGCCATGTCGCTGTACACCTGGTCATCGCACTTCGTCTGCACAGCACTCTTCAGGAGGGCCCGCGCATAGCGAACGGAAATGACGCCTATATCCATACTCTACTATTTTATTGAACGTTAGAAGAAACCTCATCCAGCAACTTATCAACATACTTCATCTGAGCGGCATCCGTGGAGAGTTCCTTGCGGAGCACCTTCTCGGCCACCTGTACGCTGAGTTCGGCCACCTGCTTGCGAATGTCGGCAATGGCATTCTGCTTCTCGGCCTCAATCTGCGCCTTGGCTTCCGTGATGATGCGTGAGCTCTCCTCACGGGCCTTCGACTGGGCCTGCTCCACGATAGCGTCGCGCGTCTGTGCAGCCTCAGAGAGTATCTGCTGCTGCCGCTCGCGAGCTTCCTTAAGCAGGTTCTCCCCTTCTTGCTGAATGTTGGCAAGTTTCTCGTTGGCCTCGTGGGCTTTCTTCAGACTGTCGTCGATATACGCTTTACGCTCTTCCACCATATTGGTGATAACGGGAAAGCCGAATTTGGCGAGCACAAAGAAGATGACGAGAAATGCCAGAAGCATCCAGAACAGGAGTCCCAGGTCAGGAGTGAGTATTGCTGGCAAATTCTGTAAATCCATTTGCGATTGTTGTTGATGAGACAAATAATCCTTTTAGGTCGCTATTATTAAATAAGGAATGCGCAAGCAACCACGGCAAACAGAGCCACACCCTCAACGAATGCAGAGGTCAGAATCATGTTCGTCTGAATCTTGCCGGTTGCTTCTGGCTGACGGGCGATAGCGTCCATGGCGCTTCCACCAATCTTACCGATACCCAAACCTGCACCTACTGTTGCAATACCTGCGCCGAGACCGCATCCTAATGCGCCCAGACCTTCTGCTGCTAATAATAATGAAATCATAATCTTTAAGTTTTTAAATTGTTATTAAATTGATTGTTTGTATTCTTATTGTAATTGTTACTATATTAGACGGTTACGCTTCGTGATGCTCAGGATGAGCCAGACCGATGAAGACGGCTGAGAGCAACGTGAATACGTAAGCCTGAACAAAGGCAACCAGCAACTCCACACAGTTCATGAAGAGGAGCATGATTGCGCTGAAGATGTTGAGACCGAGTCCCATACCTACACCCATTGTCCAACCGAGGAATATCACGCAGGTGAAACTCAGGATGATGGCGTGTCCGGCCATCATGTTGGCAAAGAGACGGACCATCAGGGCGAAGGGCTTCGTGAAGACACCGACCAGTTCGATGACAGGAATGAGCGGTGCGGGATAAGCTTTCAGGAACAAAGGCACCTCAGGCCAGAAGATTTCCTTCCAGTATTCCTTGTTACCGAAGATGTTCACCAAAAGCATCGTACACAGTGCCAGGAAGAACGTGATGTTGATATTGCCGGTCACGTTGGCTCCACCTGGGAATATGGGCAGCAGACCGAGTAGGTTGGTCACGAGGATGAAGAAGAACACCGTAAGCAGGTAAGGTGCATATTTCTTGTAATGCTTCTCGCCCACACAGGCCTTGATCACGTCATCGTGAATATACATCACGAGCATCTCCATCGCACCGACGAATCCCTTGGGAGCCTCACTTGTGCTGTCGTGTTTCTTGTACCAGCGCGACACCGAGAGGAACACAGCAATCAAGATGATAGCTACAATCCAAATCTGACACACCGACTTCGTTAGGCTCAGGTCAAGCGGACGCTTGGTCGTACCATCTGGCATTTTCTCGTAGATTTTGCCATGGTGCGACTTATCAAAGAAGAAGTTGCCCGGCAACGACTTCTCCGTACAGAACGTCCATTCACCCGTAGCACTGCTTCTGACGATGATGGGCAGAGGAATGCTCACATCTCCCGCAATGTGCCACTCATAGGCATCCGACAAGTGGTGAAGCACAATCTCGGGGATATCTATACCCTTCTCTTCTCCATTGCCTTCGGCGGCCAATAGATTGAGCGGCATGAACATCACAGCGAGAATGAGCAATATTGACTTGATGCGATTCATTTATTATTCTTTAATGTAATGATTCTAATTATTTGTTTGACAAAGAGCTACTGTCGGTTAGTAATCCGTGAGAAATAGACCGAATGGAAAGCCACCATCACCAGATAGAAGACCATGAACACCACTACATAATGCAGCATGGCGGAACGGCCGACAACCAGATAGACAATGAACAGTGTGAACAATGCCATCAGCATGCGGAAACCCGATACTACACTATAGAGGGTTGTTATGGAATCCTGATGAAACTTCATAATCCATCTCCAAAGGAATGCAAAAGCAACCAGGAAGAACATGCAGAACGCAGTGCTGATCCATATTGGAGACATCAGTTTCCATTCAGGACGGATAGTAGCCATGAGAATGCCCGCTAGCCACAGACCGATGACGAGCAGCAGTCCGATTCCCACATAGCGTTTAGCAATCCTGTCTACGTCCATCATACTTCCACACAGACATTAACCTCATTCTTCTGAACAGATACGAAACCGCCTCTCACCGGAAGCGACAAACGGCCTTCCTTCGTGACATAAGTCACCGTACCTATTTCCAATGAAGAGATGATGGGCGCATGGTCAACCAGTATTTCAAATTCGCCTGAAGTGCCAGGCACCGTCACGCTCTCCACTTCTCCGTTGAAGACGACCTTTTCGGGTGAAACGATTTTCAATCTAAGCATGGCTTCATTTACTATTTTAGCAATTGATTAACCCTTGGCTGCATCCATCAGTTTCTTACCCTTCTCAATAGCGTCCTCGATGGTTCCCACGTTCAGGAAGGCCTGCTCAGGCAGGTAGTCAACTTCACCGTCGAGAATCATATTGAAGCCGCGGATCGTGTCTTCGATGCTGACCATTACACCCTTCACGCCCGTAAACTGCTCTGCCACGGTAAACGGCTGAGAGAGATAACGCTGTACGCGACGTGCACGATTCACAATCAGTTTGTCTTCATCGGAAAGTTCGTCCATACCGAGAATGGCGATAATGTCCTGCAACTCGTTGTATTTCTGCAGGATCTGCTTCACGCGTTGAGCACAATCGTAGTGAGCCTTACCCACAATCAGCGGATCGAGAATACGAGAGGTACTTCCCAATGGGTCAACGGCCGGATAGATACCCAACTCCGTAATCTTACGGGAAAGCACCGTCGTGGCATCCAGATGGGTGAACGTCGTTGCAGGAGCAGGGTCAGTCAAGTCGTCGGCAGGTACATAGACAGCCTGTACAGAGGTAATAGAACCTTTCTTTGTAGAAGTAATACGCTCCTGCATCGTACCCATTTCAGAAGCCAACGTAGGCTGATAACCTACGGCTGACGGCATACGGCCAAGAAGTGCGGATACTTCAGAACCAGCCTGGGTGAAACGGAAGATGTTGTCGATAAAGAACAGGATATCGGCAGAACCGCCGTCCTTACCTCCACCATCACGGAAGGCTTCAGCAACGGTAAGACCGGAAAGCGCTACTGAAGCACGTGCACCAGGAGGCTCATTCATCTGACCATAGACAAGCGTAGCCTGGCTCTTCTTCAGTTCTTCGGGGTCAACAAGTGAAAGGTCCCATTTGCCTTCAGCCATGGCTTGTTTGAATTTTTCACCATAGCGCACCACACCGCTCTCAATCATTTCACGAATCAGGTCATTACCCTCACGGGTACGCTCACCTACTCCGGCAAAGACAGAGAATCCGTTGTGACCCTTAGCGATGTTGTTGATAAGCTCCATGATGAGCACGGTCTTACCCACACCGGCTCCACCGAAGAGTCCGATCTTACCACCCTTCATGTAAGGCTCCAGCAGGTCAATCACCTTGATACCCGTGGTAAGAACCTCCTTGGTGGTGGAGAGTTCCTCAAACTTCGGTGCCTCGCGATGGATGGGATAACCGCCCTCCATGTCAAGTTGTTTCATACCGTCGATAGGCTGTCCAATCACGTTCAGCATTCGACCTTTAATCTGATCGCCCGCAGGCATCAGGATTGGCGAGCCTAAAGGTACCGCCTCGATTCCACGCTGAAGGCCGTCGGTGTTGTCCATTGCCACACAACGAACCGTGTCTTCACCGATATGCTGCTGCACCTCGATGATCATTTCGCTTCCGTTGGGACGATTCACCTTCAAAGCCTCATGGATTTTGGGCAACACTTTCTCCGCCTCCAGACCTTTGGTATCGAAGAACACGTCGATAACCGGTCCGATAATCTGGGAGATGTGCCCCGTAATTTGTGTCATAAGCTTAAAATATTTAAGTTGTGTAATTGCTATTAGTGAACGCAAAATTAAAAAATAATTTTGATAAACACAAACTTTTCAAAGAAAAAAAGCCAAAACTTCCGTAAAAGCACTTTTTAAATACAAATACGGACATCATCCTTATTCATTTCGCAACATCAGAAAGGGCGCTGCGACAAAATTAAAAGGTGCTCATCCGATTTGTCGCAATATAGGGGCAGTGTCGCAACAAGTCAGGCTGAAATTATGGAAAAATGAAGAACATTAAGTCAAAAGGGATTACTTTTGCATCGGAATCAGTAATCAACTGTTTTCAAAGAACGTATGTTAAATCAAAAAATTAAATGAAAATGAACGAAATCATCAACTGGTTGTTGGCAGCCACCCTTTTAATTTGCGGTCTTTGCATCATGTAATCACCCCAAGATATGACATAGTATACTTTTCATTATATTTAGGTTAATATAGAGGAGGGTGTGCCGGAAGTGGCACATCCTCCTTGTTTTATCTACAACGGCAATCTTTCATGTCAAAGAATGCAAATAAAATGCCTTTCGTTTCGGTATGTGAAAAAAAAGGCGTAACTTTGCAGCCTATTTAATATAATAAGGAATAAGGATAATAATTATGAGCAAAAACGACAATACAACGTCATTCTCAATGATTGCCGACTATGAAGGTGACATCGTGAAACTCTTCGAAGGAGGGAATGACGGTGAATATCCCATATTAGCCACACGGAACTTGATTCTTTTCCCGGCTGTGGTCACTCCAATTCTCATAGGAAGACAGCAGAGCCTCAATCTCATCAAGAGACTGGAAAAGAAACCTGATACGCTCTTTTGCGTGTTCTGTCAGAAAAAGCAGGAAGTGGATAATCCCACATTTAAGGATCTTTACGACACCGGTGTGTTTGCACGCATCGTACGTGTTTTGGATCTCCCCGGAGGTGATGGAAACGTGACGGTAATCGTACAGGGGCTCGGACGATGTCATTTGGAACAGCTCACCTCTACCCGACCCTACATCAAAGGTTTGGTGACGAATACTCCTGAGACTCTGCCAAGTCTTAACGACATAGAATATGCGACGGCTTTGGAAGATTTCCGCCAAACGGCCATCGACTATGTAAAGAAGAACGAGGATATGCCCAACGAGGCGGAATTTGCCATCCAGAACATCTCGAATGGCATCATCCGTGTGAATTTCGTATGTTCTTCCATGCCATTTTCCGTTCAGGAGAAGATACAACTCCTTCGTTTCAACGATGGGAAGGAACGGCTATTTGCCGCTCTTCGCCTGCTCCATCGTGACATTCAGTTTATGGAACTGAAGCAGAATATCCGTTCACGGACCCGTGAAGACCTTGATGAGCAGCAGCGTGAATACTTCCTGCAACAGCAGATTAAAAACATCAAGGAGGAATTGGGCAACGGAGAAGGCTCACCGGAACGGAAGGAACTGATGGAGAAGGCAATGACCCGGAAATGGGGAGAGGATGTGGAAAAGACATTCTACAAGGAACTCGACAAATTGGACATGCTCAATCCGCAGGGACCTGAATACAGTGTACAACTGAACTATTTGCAGACGATGGTCAGCCTACCGTGGAACGAATATACGGAAGATGACATTGACCTGAAACGCGCGCAGAAAGTTCTCGACAAGGATCACTACGGTATGGAAAAGGTGAAGGAACGTATTCTGGAATACATGGCCGTGTTGCAATTGCGCGGCGACCTGAAGAGTCCCATCATCTGCCTTTATGGTCCTCCGGGTGTTGGTAAGACATCCCTGGGCAAGAGCATTGCCGCCTCGATGAAACGCAAGTACGTCCGTATTTCATTGGGAGGACTGCATGATGAGAGTGAAATTCGCGGACACCGCCGTACATACGTGGGCGCAATGCCCGGTCGCATCATCAAGAGCATTCAGAAGGCAGGTTCCTCAAATCCTGTTTTCATCCTGGATGAGATTGACAAAGTAACACAGAACACCATCAACGGAGATCCTTCGAGTGCATTGCTTGAAGTGCTCGATCCCGAACAAAACTCTGCATTCCACGACAACTATCTTGATGTGGACTACGACCTTTCAAAGGTACTTTTCATCGCTACGGCCAATGACCTGAACACCATTCCACGTCCTCTTCTTGACCGTATGGAGATTATTGAGGTTAGCGGCTATATCACAGAGGAAAAGATAGAGATTGCCAAACGCCATCTCATCCCGAAAGTAAAGGAAAACACGGGCCTTGACTCTGATAAGAAACTTTCTTTCAACAAGGCTGCCATTGAGAAAATCATTGAGCAATACACCCGCGAGAGTGGTGTGCGCCAACTGGAGAAACAGATAGACAAAGCCATGCGTAAACTGGCCTTGAAGAAGGCTACGGACGGCACATTGTCATTTGAAAAGATTACGCCTGAAGTACTTGAAGGATTACTGGGCAAGCCGCCTTTCTATCGCGACATTTATCAGGGTAATGAATATGCTGGCGTAGTGACAGGTTTGGCCTGGACCTCTGTCGGAGGCGAGATTCTTTTTATTGAAACCTCACTCTCAAAGGGCAAGGGCTCTAAGTTGACATTGACCGGAAACCTTGGTGATGTGATGAAGGAGAGCGCTGTGCTGGCCCTGGAGTATGTAAAAGCACACGCCGAGCTTCTGAACATCGACTACCGCATCTTCGACAACTATAACATTCACATCCATGTACCGGAAGGAGCTACACCTAAAGACGGCCCCTCAGCGGGTATAACCATTGCCACCTCCATTGCCTCGGCACTTACCCAACGGAAAGTGCGTAAGAATACGGCTATGACTGGTGAGATCACATTACGTGGAAAAGTCCTACCTGTAGGTGGCATCAAGGAGAAGATATTGGCTGCCAAGCGTGCTGGTATTACAGACATCATCATGTGCCGCGATAACAAGAAGGATATCGACGAGATTCCAGAAGTGTATCTGAAGGGTGTTGAATTCCATTATGTTGAAAACGTGCAGGATGTTTGGAACTTCGCATTGACTGATGAAATCGTGAAGAATCCCATACCATTTGAGATTTCAGATGAACAAGGTGTAAGGGGTAAATAAAAGGAATATGACATTCGAACTGCAACATACCGATACAGCCAGTGATGCCCGTGCAGGATTGATTACTACTGCTCACGGCCAGATTAAGACACCCATCTTTATGCCAGTTGGCACGGTGGGTTCCGTGAAAGGTGTGCACTTTTCAGAGCTTCGTGAACAGGTGAAGGCACAGATCATTCTTGGCAACACCTACCACCTGTATTTGCGTCCGGGTCTTGACATTATCAGAAAGGCAGGAGGCTTGCATCAGTTCAATACTTGGGACCGTCCCATATTGACTGACTCAGGCGGTTTTCAGGTGTTTTCACTGACAGGCATACGTAAGTTGCGTGAAGAGGGATGTGAATTCCGTTCCCACATTGACGGCTCAAAGCATATCTTCACACCAGAGAACGTGATGGATACGCAACGTATCATCGGTGCAGATATTATGATGGCTTTCGACGAATGTCCACCTGGACAAAGCGACTATCAGTATGCCAAGAAAAGTCTTCAACTGACTCAACGCTGGCTTGACCGTTGCATCAAGCGTTTCAATGAGACGGAACCACTACACGGTTATGAACAGTCGCTCTTTCCCATCGTACAAGGCTGCACCTACAAAGACCTGCGGCAGGAAGCAGCTAAGTATATTGCAGACAAAGGAGCCGACGGTAATGCCATTGGCGGTCTTGCTGTGGGTGAGCCTACGGAAGTCATGTATGACATGATTGAAGTGGTGAACGCCATACTACCCAAAGACAAGCCCCGTTACCTGATGGGCGTGGGCACACCACAGAACATCCTCGAAGCAATTGAGCGCGGTGTGGATATGTTCGACTGTGTAATGCCTACCCGCAATGGACGCAATGCCATGCTCTTCACTTATGAGGGCACAATGAATATGCGCAACAAAAAATGGGAGGATGACTTCTCTCCGATAGATCCTGACGGATGTGATATTGACCGTCTTCATTCTAAAGCCTACCTTCACCATCTGTTCAAGGCACAGGAACTCCTGGCCATGCAGATAGCATCCATTCATAACCTGGCATTTTATCTGCGACTGGTATCCGATGCACGTCAGCATATTGAACAAGGTGACTTCACTCAATGGAAGGCAACGGTAATAGACAATTTAGGAAGACGAATCTAAATGGAATATAGAAAAATAAAGCGGTGGCACAAACTGCTCAAAGCAGGACGCTGGCTGGAGAATCACTTCAGTTGGCTGAAACGTATCCTGAAATGGATAGGAAACAAGTTGAAGTGGATGCTTCCTGTATTTGCATGGATCAGCCATAAACGGCGCTGGCTTAATCCACGACGCTTCATTAAGACTATCGACTGGTACATTATCAAGAAGTTTCTCACCACCTACTTCTTTGCCATCGCGCTGATTATCTCCATTTCCATCGTTTTCGATGTAAACGAGAACCTCTCAAAGTTTACGGAATACAATGCGCCCTTGAAAGCCATTGTTTTCGATTACTATGTAAACTTTGTACCCTACTATTCCAATCTGTTTTCACCGCTCTTCGTCTTTATCGCTGTTATTTTCTTTACTTCCAAGATGGCGGGGAATTCAGAGATTATCTCCATTCTGGCAGCTGGCATCAGTTTCAAACGCTTGATGCGTCCCTACATGATTTCGGCAGCACTCATTTCCCTGCTTACTTTCTACCTGGGTTCATACGTGATTCCTAAGGGCAATGTGGTAAGACAGAACTTTGAATCACTTTATAAAAATAAAAAGCGCAACAATTCTGCCGAGAATGTTCAGCTGCAAGTGGGAAAAGGTATCATTGCCTATATTCAGCACTATGACAACAACGTGAAGCGTGGTTACGGTTTTTCACTCGACAAGTTTGAGAACAAAAAACTGGTGAGCCACATGACCGCCAGCGAAATTCAATATGATACGATCTCCGATTCCAAGTTCCATTGGAAGGTGAATAATTGGCGCATCCGTGAAATGAAAGGACTTCGCGAGAAGATATCGAGCGGTGGCATGAAAGATACACTAATCCTAATGGAACCGACCGATTTGGTATTCTCTAAAGGTCAGCAAGAGACTTTCACGAGCCCGGAACTGAGAGAGTACATTAACCGCCAGATAGACAGAGGCTCGAGCAATGTCGTGCAATATGAGGTGGAATATCACAAGCGTATTGCCACTTCGTTTGCCTCGTTTATCCTGACAACCATAGGCGTTTCACTTTCATCGCGTAAACGTAAAGGAGGAATGGGGCTGTATCTTGGTATTGGTCTGGCTCTGAGTTTCGGTTATATCCTGCTGCAAACAGTTTCTGCCACCTTTGCCATTAATGCCGGTACCCCGGCAATACTGGCCGCATGGATTCCGAATATCGTGTTTGCCGTTATAGCCTATTTCTGCTATAGGCAAGCTCCGAATTGATGAATTAAAACAACGTAGTAAATAAGGATAATTTTGGACTTTTATTATTTAGATCTCAATGACAATGCGCTTGATGCGCTCGACGATATGAACTTCACGACCTGTACTCCTGTACAGGAAAAATGTATTCCGGAAATATTAAACGGACGTGATGTCCTTGGAGTAGCGCAGACTGGAACGGGCAAAACTGCCGCCTACCTGCTGCCGATTCTCTCTTTACTTGATGATGGTGGCTATCCCAAAGACAAGATTAATTGCATCATCATGAGTCCGACCCGTGAACTTGCTCAGCAGATTGACCAGGCAATGCAGGGCTTTGCCTATTATATGCCAGAAGTGAGTTCCGTAGCTGTTTATGGTGGAAACGATGGCAATCGTTACGATCAAGAGTATCAGGCCATGAAGATGGGTGCCGACGTGATTATTGCCACACCGGGACGTTTCATCAGTCATATCACGATGGGAAACGTGGATTTGAGTCACGTCAGTTTCTTTGTACTCGACGAGGCTGACCGTATGCTTGATATGGGCTTCTCGGAAGATATTCTCTCCATAGCCAATCTTCTTCCTGACACATGTCAGACCATTATGTTCTCTGCCACGATGCCTCAAAAGATAGAACAGCTGGCCAAGTCTCTATTGAAGAATCCCGTAACCATTAAACTTGCAGTCAGTAAACCTGCTGAAAAGATCCATCAGATGGCCTATGTCTGTCATGAAAACCAGAAAATGGGCATTATGCGCCATCTGTTTAAAGAACGCGAAATGAAACGCGTCATCGTATTTTCCAGTAGTAAGCTGAAGGTGAAAGACCTTTATCACGATCTGCTCCGTATGAAGGTGAGTTGTGGGGAGATGCACTCTGATCTAACCCAGGCAGAGCGTGATGAGGTGATGTATAAGTTTAAAAGTGGGCAGATTGACGTACTTGTGGCTACAGACATCGTAGCTCGCGGTATCGATATTGACGACATAGCCATGGTTATTAATTACGATGTCCCACATGATGCCGAAGACTATGTCCATCGCATTGGCCGTACCGCAAGAGCAGACCGTGATGGTGAAGCCATCACTCTCGTTCGTGGGTATGAGATTGGTGACTTTATGGAAATAGAGAAATTCTTGGAAAAGGACGTGGAGAAACTGCCATTACCTAAAGAACTTGGTGAAGGCCCGGAATACAAGCCTATGCGCCGGAACGGGAATCGGCAACGTGGACGCGGAGGCAAAGGCCATGGTAATAGAGGCAGAAAAGGACATAATCCTAATAGCGGAAAGGCTGATAAGCGAGCAAGACGCCACAAAAAAGGAAACAAATCCAGTAGAAATAATTCCGGAATAGAAAACATGAAATAAGCCTGTCTCACGACAGGCTTATTTACATACTTACTAAAACTAAATTAACCACTAAAAAAAACTAATCCTTATTAAATGTCTTATTTGTTGATGCAAAGATACAACGGTTTTGCGTATTATACAACTTTCAAATGAAATTTTTTCATTATTTTAATATATCATTTTTTAATTGTGTCCGATTCGCGAACAATTATCTTCACTTTTGCTATTCGTCGTTCTTCGATTTCCAAAATCTCAAACAAATAGTTCTTAAAAGACAATTTCTCATGAACCTCAGGGAAATCTCCCTTGATTTCAAGAAGAAGCCCGGCCACGGTATCAGCATCACCTTCAACCTCACTAAATTCATCGTCATCAACATTTAGAATCCTGCAGAAATCGCTTAGTAACGTCTTTCCCTCAAAGATATAGGTGTTGCGGTTTAACCGTGTGTAGGTCTTCTCTTCCTCATCATACTCATCATTGATTTCACCTACAATTTCCTCCAGAATATCTTCTAGCGTGACAATTCCACTGGTTCCACCGAATTCATCTACCACGATGGCAATGTGTACCTTATTGTCCTGAAACTCGCGGAGCAAGTCGTCTATCTTCTTGGTCTCAGGAACAAAGTAAGGCGGACGTATCAAACTCTGCCATCGGAAATTGGAAGGCTTGGAAAGGTGCGGAAGCAGGTCTTTGATATAAAGCACGCCACGTATGTTGTCGGAATTATCCTGATAGACGGGAATACGGCTATAGTTATTCTCCACAATACACTTCAGCACATCGGCATACGAACTTTTGATGTCAATATCTATCACGTCCTGACGACTCGTCATCACTTCCTTTACCGTTTCGTCGCCAAAACGGATAATGCCCTGAAGCATGCTCTGCTCCTCCTTTATGTCATTCTTGTCTGTCAGTTCCAGAGCCTGTTCCAGATCATCAACACTCAAGACGTGGTTTTCCTGTGGTACGACTTTCTCCGCCAATATGCCACTACGCAAAAGGATGCTCTCAAGCGGCCAGAAAAACCGGCGCAGTACTATCAGAGGTCCAACCATCCGCCGACAGAAAGCCAACGGATTCTGTCGTGCATATATTTTCGGCATGATTTCTCCAAAAAGGAGCAACAGGAAAGTTAGTAATACCGTAATGCAAAGGAACTGTAACCACATTGCCCTACCGAAATCCACTATATTGGCAAAAACAAAGTTGCAGAGCATGATAATGGTCACATTCACAAAATTGTTAGTAATGAGGATGGTGGCCAGCGTGCGCTCACTATCATCACGTAATTCCTTCACTTGAGCATCTTTCGGATTATGTTCAGGATTCAGCTCGCTGAGGTCTTGCGGAGAAAGGCTGAAAAAAGCAATTTCCGAACCGCTGGCGAAGCCCGAGAACAGAAGAAGTATAGCAGCCAAAACGGCTGCTATGATGACACCTGTCGTGGGTGCCATTAGGTGCACCTCACTCAATGTTTGTTGTAAAAAGGATATATCCATCAGAAGGGCATCTGGTTATCATTTGCCTGTGGCTGAGGAGCTTGTTCGGAAACCACGTCAGATTCTGCAGATTGAGGCTTAGGCGAAAGCATCTCCATATTATCAACATGAATCTCTGTCACATAGCGGCGCTCACCTTTCTGAGTGTCGTACATTCTATAACGGATACGTCCTTCTATATAGAGTTTGTCTCCCTTGTGGACGTAGCGCTCCACAACCTTGGCCAACTGACGATAGAAAACAAGATTATGCCAGTCTGTACGGTCGGGTACCTGTGTCCCGTTTTGGAGTGTATAGCCGCGCTCTGTCGTTGCGAAACGAACCTGAGCCACAGCCTGATCCTGTTCAAAATATCTCACGTCGGGATCTTGTCCAACGTTGCCAATCAGCATCACTTTATTCATATAATAACCTCCTTTTACTTTTATTTCCACATTCCGAGATAACGGAATTTAAAGTTCTTGCCTTTGGCTGAAGGGAACTGACTGCGCCCGTCAACGCGACTACGCAGATGGTCAACAATGCGGTTATATGCATCCAATCCAGAAATAGCCTTCACATTGGCCACAAAATGCGTGTCACGATATTCGTGCTTACCTGTTGCAGGCACCATCACAACGCGCTTGAAATCCAGCATTGCTTCATACCAGCCTTCACGCTCTTCGTTCAATCTGGCTACGGTCGGAGCTACAGCCTCCTTGCGTGCACTGTCAGCTGGGCGCAAGGCTTTCTTCTCCTTGAAGTCGAGCATCGTAGCTGCTTCGGTCTTGATAATGATAAAGTAAATGCGGGGGCGAACTTTGTAACGCTTAGGATAAAACACATCGCTTTCACAATAGTCACGAATATCAGCCTCAAGATCGGGATTCATATTGATCTCGGGAATAGAAGCCAAAAAATCTATAGCATCTTCGACAGTAGGCACAAGTGTCTCCTTGTCAAAATATCTTAAGTATAAATTCATTTGTTTGGGTTGTATTTTTCTTATCCTAAAAAAGAGCGGAAAACGGGACTCGGACCCGCGACCCCAACCTTGGCAAGGTTGTGCTCTACCAACTGAGCTATTTCCGCATTGTGTTATATCGTAATGACGATATCAAATCTTGTTTAAGTGAAGAGGAGGAGACTCGAACTCCCACGTCGCAATTGACACTACCCCCTCAAAGTAGCGCGTCTACCAATTCCGCCACCTCTCCAGCAAAAACACTTTCTGTAACTTTGCGAATATGTAAGCAAGTGCTTGGTGCCCAGAACAGGACTCGAACCTGCACGCATCGCTGCACACGCACCTGAAACGTGCGCGTCTACCAATTCCGCCACCTGGGCATAATCAGAAAAGAGCCCTCGCTCCATCTTCGCTTGTTACAGAATGTGAGCGGAAAACGGGACTCGGACCCGCGACCCCAACCTTGGCAAGGTTGTGCTCTACCAACTGAGCTATTTCCGCAAATTACTCCCTTTCAGAAGTGCATTTCTCTAAATGCGAGTGCAAAGGTACGCACATTTTTTGAAACTGCCAAATGTTTTTGAAAGTTTTTTTCAATCCATTCTATTTTTGTAATCTTCGTATGTGAACTCCTTCAAGATCACCAAATGTCCGTCTTTTCGTGCTAACGCAATGGCAGGATGAGAGATACCGTTAAACATGGTGGTTTTAACCGTTGTGTAATGAAGCATATCCTCCAGAATAATATTCTCCCCGACACGCAATTCATGGTCAAATTTCCAATAGCCCATGAAATCGCCACTCAGGCAACTGTTGCCGCCCAGACGGTAAATATGGGTATTATGCTTAGGGGGATGAACGTCGGACGAATCTATAGTCTCTGCACCGCGTACCTTAGGATAATATGGCATTTCCAGACAATCGGGCATATGGCAGGTGAAACTTACATCGAGGATGGCCGTCCTGATGCCACGGTCTTCAACAATGTCAACCACGTGACTTACCAGCGGGCCAGTCTGCCAGCCAAAGGCACTACCAGGTTCAAGAATAATTTTCAACCAGGGATAGCGCTCATGGACGCCCTTCAATAATCGGATAAGCAGGTCCACATCATAGTCCTTCCGGGTCATCAAGTGGCCACCACCAAAGTTAATCCACTTTAGTTGAGGGAACCAGCGTGCAAATTTGTTTTCAATATGTTCCAGGGTACGCTCAAATACGTCTGCTCCACTCTCGCAATGACAATGGCAATGGAATCCCTCAATACCTTCTGGCAGTTCATTTGGGAGTTTATCTGCCGTCACACCAAACCTTGTACCTGGTGCGCATGGATTATAAATATCTGTACCTACCTCGGAATATTCAGGATTCACCCGAAGTCCTACGGAGACACGTCCTTTTACCTTATTATAATATCGCGCATATTGAGAGAGAGAGTTGAAGGTAAGATGACTGGAGCAGTTGGCTATGCGGTCAATCTCATCATCAGTATATGCCGGTGAATAGGTATGGGCCTTTGCTCCGAACTCTTCAAAAGCAAGACGGGCCTCAAAAAGCGAACTCGCCGTAGTAGAGCGAATATATTCACGGAAAATAGGGAATGTCTTCCACAGAGCGTAAGCTTTGAATGCAAGAATGATTTCCACATCAGCTTCACGGGCTACTCGCGAAATGAGTTGCAGATTGGCTCGTAGCCGTTCTTCTTCCAGCACGTACATCGGACGGCTAATGCCCTCAAAAGTATCAAGATTGATTTTCATAAGTACAAAGATACGGATATTTCTTATGATAGAACAAGTTAATAGGCATTATTTAGAATTTTTATCCTTTCTCTATTGCATATCCGACGGATTTTTCATACTTTTGCATCAGAAAACGAAAAGGCAGATGAAACTCGTTGTAATGACCAAGCCCACATTCTTTGTGGAGGAAGACAAAATTCTGGCAACGCTCTTCGACGAAGGGATGGATAACCTGCACTTGTACAAACCAGGCTCATCCCCGATGTATGCCGAGAGATTGTTGTCTTTACTGCCTGACGAATACTACCGGAAAATCACCGTCCACGACCATTATTACCTCAAAAACGAATTCGGTCTTGACGGAATTCATATCGAATCTCCTGATGCTCCTCTTCCCGACGGATACCGCGGGCATTTCTCACGTACCTGCATGGAACTCGACAAACTGAAGGCCGCTAAGAAGAAATCAGAGTATGTATTCCTGAAATACATCTTCGACAGCCAGAGTGAGCCCGACAAAAAAGCCAACTTCACGGTGGAGCAACTGGCAACGGCTTCGCGTCAAGGACTCATCGACCGCCACGTATATGCCCTTGGGGGGATTAATCTCGATAATGTGCGTATGATGAAAGATCTCGGATTCGGGGGCGTTGTTCTGTGTGGTGACCTGTGGAACCGGTTTGACATTCATCAGGAACAAGACTTCCGTGAGTTGATAGCTCATTTCATCAAGATTCGCAAAGCAATCGGATAAGACAATATAAATACTTCAAAATAGTACATTCATATCACAATGATTGATCAAAACTCATTTATGGTGTTCTCTGGTACTTGCACAAAGTACTTGGCAGAGAAAATATGCCAGAGTCTCGGCTGTCCCCTCGGAAAGATGGTCATGACCAAGTTCTCTGATGGAGAATTTGCAGTTTCCTATGAGGAAAGCGTTCGCGGACGCGACCTTTTCCTTGTGCAGAGCACGTTCCCCACTTCAGATAATCTGATGGAACTACTGCTCATGATCGATGCAGCCAAGCGTGCATCAGCCAAGACCATCAATGCCGTCATCCCCTATTTCGGATGGGCAAGACAGGACCGTAAGGACAAACCCCGCGTTAGCATAGGTGCCAAACTCGTTGCCGACCTGCTCAGCGTGGCAGGTGTTGACCGCGTTATCACGATGGATCTTCATGCCGACCAGATTCAGGGATTCTTCGATGTGCCAGTGGATCATCTCTATGCCTCCGGCGTTATCCTTCCCTATTTGCAGAGTCTCCATCTTGATAACCTTGTCATTGCCTCTCCTGATGTGGGCGGCTCCAAGCGTGCAAATACCTATGCAAAATACCTGGGATGTCCGCTCGTGTTGTGCAACAAGACCCGTGCACGCGCCAACGTTGTTTCCAGCATGCAGATTATAGGTGATGTGAAGGACAAGAACGTGGTTGTGGTTGACGATATGGTTGATACAGCTGGCACCATTACGATGGCTGCTGATGTAATGAAGGCTGCAGGTGCCAAGAGTGTACGTGCTTGTGCCACCCATTGCGTGATGAGTGGACCTGCCAGCGATCGCGTGGAGAAAAGCGCCTTGGAGGAAATTGTCTTCACCAACTCCATTCCCTACAATAACAAGTGCTCCAAGGTGAAGCAGCTCTGCGTGGCCGATATGTTTGCAGAGACCATTCGCCGCGTGCTGGAGAACAAGAGCATCAGCGACCAATACATCATTTAGTCCCGAAACAAAACATAAGATTAATAATGAGGATGTGTCAATAACAGACACATCCTCTTTATTTTATAATTATATTTCTATCAACAATTGGTTTTACACAAACAATCTAGACATTAGGCTGACAACAAACTAATTTACTTTGTTCTCTTTCCAATGGTTAATTGTTTCTCTTCTAAAGCCTGCATGCCGAACAAACTAATTTACTTTGTAGTCTAAAGAAAAAGGGTGCATCATTTTGATACACCCTCGTTCTTATGGAAATAAAGATTGTTTATCCGCCGAAGTTATCATACATAATACTTTCGGGCTCCACGCCAAGACCATCGAGCATCTGCACGACGGCATTCGACATCGGGCCGGGACCACACATGTAGTACTCTACATCCTCTGGAGCCTCGTGATCTTTCAGGTATGTGTTGTACATCACCTGATGGACGAAGCCCGGCGTATATTTCACGCCTGCGGCATCTGCTGCGGGATCTGGACGGTCGAGTGCCAAGTGGAAGTGGAAGTTGGGATACTCCTTCTCCAATCCGAGGAAGTCGTCAAGATAGAACACCTCGTTGAGCGCACGAGCACCATAGAAGTAGTGCATCTCACGGTCGGTGGTGTGGAGAGTCTTCGTCATGTGCATGATCTGCGCACGGAGCGGGGCCATACCGGCACCTCCACCTACCCAGATCATCTCACGTTTGGAGTCGAAGTGCGGGTGGAAATCACCGAATGGTCCGCTCATCGTCACCTTATCGCCGGGTTTCAGCGAGAAGATATAAGACGAAGCAATACCGGGATTCACATCCATGAAGCCACTCTTGTCGGGTTTGAATGGCGGAGTAGCAATACGCACGGTAAGCATGAACACATCACCCTCAGCCGGATAGTTGGCCATGGAGTATGCACGGATGGTAGGCTCGGGATTCACGCATTTCAGCGGGAACAATCCGAACTTCTCCCATGAAGGCAGATATTCGTCGCCAATCAATGACTTGTCGATATCTTTGTCATAGTCCATCGTAAATGCGGGAATCTTAATCTGTGCATAGGAGCCAGGAATGAAGTCCATGTGCTCTCCCGGAGGCAATTGCACCTTGAACTCCTTGATGAAGGTTGCCACGTTCTTGTTGGAAATCACGGTACATTCATACTCCTTCACACCCAGAATAGACTCTGGCACATGAATCTTTAGATCGCCCTTCACCTTGCATTGGCATCCCAGACGCCAATGGTTCTTAATCTCCTTGCGCGTGAAGTGAGACTTTTCAGAGTCGAGAATCTCTCCCCCACCCTCAAGTACCTGCACCTTACATTGTCCGCAAGAAGCTTTACCGCCACAAGCTGAAGGCAAGAAGATGCCGTTCTCGTTGAGCGTGGTCATCAGGCTGGAACCCTGAGGCACATTAATCGTTCTGTCGCCATTGATCTCGATATTCACATTGCCGCTCGGCGAGAGATATTTCTTGGCGATGAGCAGCATGGTCACCACCAGCAGGATGATAACCAGGAATACGCCTATACTTGCTAAAATAAACTGTCCCATACCTTATTATATTTTAAGACCCGAGAAGCACATCATAGCCATAGCCATGAGTCCTACGGTGATAAACGTAATGCCGAGTCCCTGTAATGGTTTGGGTACGTCGGTGTATTGCATTTTCTCGCGGATAGCGCCCAGGAGCACGATAGCCAGCGTCCAGCCAAGACCCGATCCGATGGCATAGGCAATAGCATCCCACACAGAGCCGATATACTGTGTGTTGAGCGGATCAAGGTTGATTCGTTGCTGCATGAAGAGCGAGGCGCCCATGATGGCACAGTTCACGGCAATCAGCGGCAGGAAGATACCCAGGGCTGCATAGAGTGAAGGAGAATATTTCTCCACAATCATCTCAACCAACTGTACCATACCCGCGATAACGGCAATGAACAGGATGAACGACAGATAACTGAGGTCAACGCCTTCGATGAGACAGTCAGGACCCAGCACCTTCGTCTGAAGCAGATAGTCAACGGGCACAGTTACCAAAAGTACAAAGGTAACGGCCATACCCAGCCCGAATGATGTCTTCACGTTCTTCGAAACGGCAAGGTATGAACACATGCCGAGGAAGAAAGCGAATATCATGTTGTCCACAAAAATGGACCGGAAAAACAAATTAATAATATGTTCCATAATTACTTCTCCTTATAAAAACAGGCACGGTGTACCCAGATGACACATCCAACGAGAATCAGTGCCATGGCTGGCATCGTCATCATTCCGTTGTTCATATAACCGGCATCGTAAACGGCCTGAGGCAAAACCTTGAAGCCCAGCAACGTGCCGAAACCAAAGAATTCACGAACGGCACCAACGATGACCAGAATCATCGCATAGCCGATACCGTTGGCAATACCGTCGAGGAATGAAGGCCAAGGCTTGTTCTGCATGGCAAATGCCTCTAGGCGTCCCATCAGAATACAGTTGGTGATAATCAGACCCACGTAGACGGAGAGTTGTACGCTCACGTCATAGGCGAATGCCTTCAGCACCTGAGAGACAATCGTCACCAGCGCAGCCACTACCACCAGTTGGACGATGATACGGATACGCGTGGGAATGGTGTTACGGATAATAGAGATAATCACATTCGAGAATGCGGTGATAATGGTCACGGCCAGTCCCATCACAATTGCCGGCTTCAACTGAGCTGTAACAGCCAGCGCCGAGCAGATTCCAAGCACCTGAACAAGTATCGGGTTGTCCAAGTTCAATGGATTCTTGAAAACTTCCTGGTTTTCCTTTGAAAATAAACTACTCATATCGTTACTTGTTCTTTAAAATATCCATAAAAGGTTTCAGTCCCTCCTGAAGCATCAGGCTTACACCATTAGACGTGAGTGTTGCTCCAGTGACAGCATCAACCTCACTTTCCTGATTCTCTATCTTTTTGGCTACGCCGAGATCGATATCTGGATCGTCATCGCTATTGATTTTCTTACCCTGGAACTTCTCCTGCCAAGCCTGAGAGTCCTTGATTTCGGCACCAAGGCCGGCGGTCTCTGAATCGTGGTTGAAATAAGCGCCATAGACGGTATTCTTGTCATCAGCAATAGAGATGTAACCGTATACAGGACCCCAAAGTCCCATACCCTTCACCGTGCAGACATAAACAGGCTTGCCGTCAATTTCACAAGTGTAGAGTTTTTGTTCGCCAACGGTTTCTTCGCTCTTCACCACCTCGCTATACTTGGCTTCAGCATCGGCATCGCCAAGTCCGCGGATATTGAGCGAATTGAGAATCTGCTTCTTCACGTCGAGTGCCACATTGGCATCCTGCTTAGCCTTCAGGGCCTGCGAAACGAATGCCAGCAGGAAGGCTACGATGACAACGATGATGGCGCTGTAAATAATCGTATATGTATTACTGTTAGTCTTCATCTTTCAGTTCCTCCTTATTTAATACGGTTAGCACGACGTGTGATATTGCGCTGCACAACACAGTAGTCGATGAGTGGTGCACACATATTACCAAAGAAGATGGCAAGCATCATACCCTCGGGATAACCAGGATTCATCACGCGGACAATCACGGCAATGGCACCGATCAGGAAGCCATATACCCACTTGCCACTTTCCGTACGGGCGGAAGTAACAGGGTCGGTAGCCATAAACACGGCACCAAAACAGAAACCGCCAAGCAGAAGGTGCTCATACCATTGGATTTCGGTCATACCCAACGACTGGAACAAAACAGCCATCAGGCCTCCGCCTACGAATACGCTAAGCATCGTCTTCCATGAAGCAATGCCAGTCCAAAGCAGAAGGATGGCACCCAAGGCGATGGCAATTACGCTGGTCTCACCGATAGAACCAGGGATAAAGCCGTAGATCATATCGCAAAGCGAAGTTTGCGGAACAAATCCCTGAGCCACCTCACCGAGTGGTGTGGCAGCTGTGAAACCATCGGGCAAGGAGTTACCCAATCCGAAAATGCTGTCTGTGGCCACCCAAGCGGTATCGCCAGTCATCACGGAAGGATAAGAGAAGAAGAGGAACATACGAGCGGCAATAGCTCCATTGAAGATGTTCATACCCGTTCCACCAAATATTTCCTTAGCAAAGATAACAGCAAAGGCAACGGCCAGAGCCAACATCCAAAGTGGACAGTTAATGGGAATAATGAGCGGGATGATGATACCGCTGACGAGGTAGCCCTCCTGAATCTCCTCACCTTTCCATTGGGCAACGATAAACTCAATGCCTAGACCTACGATGTAACTGACGAGAATCTTCGGCAGTACGGCCAAAAAGCCGTAGAAGAATATTTCAAGGAAAGATGCCGAGGCCAATGTGCCTGCGGCAGCATAGTTCTGATAGCCCACATTGTACATACCGAACAGCATGGCCGGCATGAGTGCGATGACCACCATACTCATAATACGCTTCGAGTCGATGGCGTCGTGGATATGTGTACCGCTCTTCGCCGTGTCGTTAGGCACATAGAGGAACGTCTCGAATCCATCAAAGACGCTACGGAAAGCGTGAAGCCGTCCTCCCTCCTGGAAGTTAGGCTTTATCTTGTTGATGTAATTTCGTAAACTCATTGTAATTGATTACTTATTAAGCATTCTCTTTACGTAACATATTCAATCCGTTGCGTACAATCTTCTGGAGTTCCAGTTTGGAGGAATCCACAAATTCAGCAAGGGCAAAGTCTTCGGGAGCGACCTCGTAAATACCCAATTGCTCCATCTTGTCTATGTCCTCAGCAATGATGGCCTTGATGAGATACTCGCCATAGATGTCCATCGGAAGTACGCTGTCATACTCGCCGCTCATAATCATGTGACGCTCACCGCCCTTGATTCGGCTGTCGAGTGCATACTGCTTCTTTCCGCAAAGCCAAGAGAAATAACTGCGATTCACGGAGAACTGCTTTGTGCGGGGCATAATCCAACCTAAAATCTCATCTGCCTGATCGCCTTCAGCAATAACTGTTACCTCTGAAGTGTGAGCGCCGAGATAGTCGTTCATCGTGGCCTTCACACCAGTGAGTACATTACCATTAATGATGCGCACGTTGCCTTCTTCCACGTTTCCGCCGAGTATATCAGCCAAAGGTGTTCCTACAAGTACGTCTAGGTAGCAGGGATTCTTAACTTGATCTCCACATACAGCTACCGTCCGCGTAAGATTTACCTTTCCTGTATTGAAAAGGCGGCCGAAGAAAATCACGACAGAAGGATCAACGGTCCAAACCACTTCTCCCTTGTTTACGGGATTAAGATGGTTCACCTGAACGCCTACATTACCAGCAGGACACTTTCCTTCGAAAATCGTAACCTCCACATCCTTGGCGTTTGCAAGAGCGTTGGAAGTCTGATTGGCACCAATTCCAAGGTAGGTTTTAGCAATTTTCGAGAGAGCGGAAAGACCAGTCTGAAAATCCCTTTCGTTACCCTGAAGTTCCACTTCAAAATCAGCGGCTAAAGGTTTGTCTCTCAATGCACTTACAAAGATAGCTTTTGGCTTTGCTTCAGGTGTTGTGCTTACTGCATAGGGTAACTGGTCAATGTAGCCGAATAAGCCTGCATCAAGCAGCGCCTTGCATACATCCTCGCCACTAAGCTCAACAACATTCTTCTTGCCATAATCAGTAAATTGCTGCTCTGCGTCGGCTTTAATTTTCACGCAAAGCACCTTCCTGCGCTCACCCCGAAGTACTTCGGTGACTTGTCCGCTGACGGGTGAGGCAAACTTCACATCGGGACATTGCTTGTTCACAAACAAGGTGTCCCCGGCTTTGACAATGTCCCCCTCCTTGACGACCACTTTTGGAATCATTCCGACAAACGCATCCGGCGTGAGTGCATACACTTCACTAGCCTTCAGCACCGTCTTTTCTCCCACGGCCTTGCCTTTGAGGTTAATGTCTAAGCCCTTACGTAACTTAATAACATTTGCCATAACATTGTATAAAAAGAGATAATATTCATGAATAGTGGCACAAAGATAGACAAAATTTTCACATTTCGGGCAAAAAACTGCTAAAAACTTCTTTTTTGTTATTGAATTAGCGTAACTTTGCAAAGTGAAGAAAGCAAAACACCTCATCAGCGGAATTGTATGGACCCTCATCGGTCTGTACATTTTACTTATTATGCTGCTTCATATTCCTGCCTTCCAATCGTATATGGGAAAGAAGGCCGGTGATTTGCTATCAGAAAAATTCGGGACAGAAGTCAAGGTTGGACGTATCAATATAGGATTGTTTAACCGCGTTATTGTTGATGATGTACGCATGAAAGACCAGAGCGGACAGGAAATGATTCGCGCCTCCAGGCTTTCGACGACAATCGACTTTATTCCACTCTTTAACGGGAAAATATCCATTTCATCAGCCCAATTGTTTGGACTTCAAGGCACCTTTTACAAGAAGGACGCGCTATCAAAGCCTAATTTCCAGTTTGCATTGGATTCGCTGGCCTCAAAGGACACCACACGCCATACACCGCTCGACCTTCATATCGGCACCATCGTTGTCCGTCACAGTGGATTCACTTATGATCGGCTGGATATTCCCAGGACAAACGGGAAATTCAATCCCAACCATCTTAACGTAAAGAACATCAGTACCCACCTGTTGCTTCCACAAGTTACCGACGATCGGATTGAAGCCACGCTGAAGCGCCTTTCACTCGAAGAAGCCTCCGGACTAAAGCTTAAAGATCTGTCGTTTAAACTCTGGGCCGATAAAAAGCAAACAACACTAACACAATTGAAAGTCATTTTGCCTCAGACTAAACTGACCATAGATTCCATTGGTGCCTCTTACGAGATGCAGGATGGCAAAATAGAAATGGCCACACTCCAATATGCGGGTCGTATCAGCGAATCAAAGATCACGCCTGCTGACCTTGCGTTCCTAGATCGTCAGTTAAGCACATTTGAACATTCTCTACACCTCAAAAGCAGTTTCTCGGGCACAGGCAGCATGCTCCAGCTTCATCAACTCAATTTGGAGTCGGATGAAGGAGAGCTGAAACTCGATGCCAATGGTAGCATTTCCGCCAATAAAAGGTGGTTTGCAAACATCAACCAACTGCAACTCAGTGCTCATACAATAGCATTTCTGGAGCAAAACCTGCAAGGTAAGAACATTCAGATACCCAAAGAACTGGTTCGGCTAGGAAATATCGCTTTCCGTGGTGAAGCGGGCGGAGCTGATAAAGACGTATCACTGAAGGGTATTCTCGATACTGACGCCGGTAATGCAAACCTCGGACTTGGACTTCATCAAAACCGTTTCTCAGCACGAATTGAAACGGACGGTATTAACTTGCAACGCATTCTCGATGACAAGAAGTTCGGCCAGCTGGCTTCTCAAATAGATATTGATGGTGATACAAATCTTAAAAGTATCAAGGCTGTAGGTAACGTGTTACGTTTCGATTACAATGACTATAGCTACCGTAATATCGACATAGACGGAGATTTGCAAGGCTCACTTTTCAACGGCCACCTATCCATCGACGATCCTAATGCGCAGATTGACCTCGACGGAGACTTAGACATCTCATCTAACAACCCCAAGGCCAAATTAGTGGCCAAGGTGAGGAATCTGGTTCCTAGTGCGTTAAAACTGACTAACCGGTTTGGTGATGCGCGCTTTGCCATGAATGTGGATGCCAATGTGACTGGGAAATCTTTGGCCACGGTATTAGGAACAGTCAACATCACTGGCTTCGAGATGCACTCACAACAACAAAACTACCACCTCGACCACCTCATTCTCAATTCAGAGCAAACAGCTGAGGGCCACACCATCCATCTGCTAAGTGACTTTGCTGAAGCCGATATTACAGAGAACGACTACTTCAACCAGGCTTCCGTTGATGCCACCCTCAAAAAAAGCGACTGGCTTAATGTTTTCTTCGGTGTACCTGTCGACATCAACAAACCTGTGAAACTATCCGCCAGTACAGACAAGAAAACCAACAAGATGGCCATCAAGGCCAAACTGCCTAATTTCAGCCTGAACGGGATACAAATGGACTACACGGTTGATGCGCGACAGGAGGACGGAAAGATTAAGACGCTTATCACTTGGGACGATCGCAAGGCAAAGCCATTCAGGGGGACACTCGACTGTACGACAGAACTCTTTAAAACACCCGAAGGCAAACAGGGAATCCACACCATCGTCCACGAATCCGACATCCTTGTCAATGACATCCTCTGGCACATCCGTCCCAGCGATATCGTTTATAGCGACAAGCACTTAACGGTTGACTATTTCTCTATCGACCACAACAACCAACACCTGACCGTCTATGGTATGGCTACACCAAACAGGGGTGACAGCCTTACCGTGGATTTGCAGGACATCGATGTGAAATACATTCTCGATCTTCTCAATTTCCATGTCGTGGATTTCAGCGGAAAAGCATCGGGAAAAGCTTACATTTCTTCCGTATTTGACAAACTGTCGGCTCACACAAATCTGAATGTCGAGGACTTCCGGTTTCAGGACGGACGGATGGGAACGCTTCACGCCAACGCCAACTACAACAGCTTGGACAACCAGATTGACATCTCGGCTTATGCCGACGACGATATCGGCAAGACGCTTATCAACGGCTATGTTTCAATAGCACGCAACTATCTTGATCTCGACGTCAAAGTAGAAAAGACCAGGCTCGAGTTCGTGGAAAGTTTCTGCAGTTCATTCATGCGCAACACCGATCTGCGCGGAGAGGGAAACGTGCGTTTGGCAGGTTTCCTGAGTGGTGAGAATAGCATTAACCTCTCAGGGCGGCTTTTGGCCAACGGAACGATGGAAATCACCCCCCTTAACACAAAATATACGCTCCATGACTGCACGGTTCGTATGGTGCCCAACGAGATATACTTCGAACAAGACACCATTACCGACCGCGACGGACACATAGGAATCGTTAACGGCGCCATCCACCATGACGAACTGACCAACCTGACCTTCGACTTCGATGTGGATGCACAGAATCTGTTGGCCTATGATTTCCACGACTATGGTGATGCCACCTTCTTCGGAACCGTCTACGGTACCGGCAACTGTCAGATCAAAGGCCGTCAGGGACGCATAGACTTCGACGTGAATGCCACACCGAACCGCGGCTCATTCATCGAATACAACGCTGCTAGTCCGGATGCTATCTCAGATCAAGGATTCATCGAATGGCGTGATGTTACCAACGGAATCCAAAACGAATTTGCCGAACGGCTCGATACGATTGCCAATCGACATCAACCAGAATCCGCCGATATCCCTACCGACATACACATGAACTTCCTGTTCAACACCACGCCGGAGAATTTCACCCTTCGCCTGCTGATGGACAAGCAGAGCGGCGACTATATCGCCCTCAACGGTTCGGGTAGTCTCAGGGCATCCTATTATAATAAAGGTGCATTCGAGATGTACGGCAACTACCTCATTGACCACGGCGTCTATAAACTGACCATCCAGAACGTCATCAAGAAAGACTTCCTGTTCCAGCAGGGGTCTACCATCGTGTTCGGAGGAGATCCATACAATTCAGCCCTTAACATGAAGGCAAAGTATACGGTCACAGGCGTCCCTCTTTCCGATCTGGAGATTGGAAACTCCTTTAAGAATAATAATGTACGTGTGGACTGCATGATGAATATTACCGGAACACCGGAGTCTCCTCACGTGGAATTCGACCTCGACCTCCCCACCCTCGGCACCGATATGAAGCAGATGATTCGCTCGCTAATCAACAGCGAGGAAGAAATGAACCAACAAGTCATCTACCTGCTGGCCATCGGACGATTCTACAATCAGCGTGAAACCCGTTCCAACGAGCAGCAGAGCCAGACCTCTCTGGCCATGCAGTCGCTTCTTTCAGGTACGGTCAGCCAACAGATCAACAACGTACTCTCCTCTCTGACCAACAACAGCAACTGGAACTTCGGAGCCAATATCTCCACGGGCGATGAAGGATTCTATAATGCAGAATATGAAGGTATCCTTTCCGGACGCCTGCTCAACAACCGCCTGCTCATCAACGGCCAGTTCGGTTATCGTGACAACGCTACCACGAACAATTCATCCTTCATCGGCGACTTCGACATTCGCTATCTTCTCTTCCCCAATGGAAACCTGGCCGTTCGCGTTTACAACCAGACCAACGACCGTTATTTCACGCGCAACTCACTCAACACCCAAGGTCTCGGTGTCATTCTGAAACGCGACTTCAACGGTCTGAAAGACCTTTTCGGTTCAGGCCGTAAGAAGAAATAAACTTGTAAAAAAATTAGACATCTGCCTCCAGCAACTGCTGGATGGTAAAGCCGTGCTGCTTCTGATACTTATCTACGTCGTTGATGAACTTCATCTGAAAGAATTGATTGCCCATCACACGATTACAAACCCACATCATCTTTCCCATATGGAAATCACGCTCTTGTTGGGATCTGCTGTCATAATTCTCCAGCGGATACTGACTGAGCAGATAGAATACCATACAGTCAGGCGCTATATTCTTCCGATTCATTGACTGTCGCTGACTCAAGGTATAATGTTTCTTGTAAAGCGGATAACCTGCCCCCATATACTTATCGAGCGATATGCCAATCATGTCATCACCTACAATAATACTTTCGTCGAGGGAACCTATCTGCGTGTAAAAGCGCGGAATGACAAGCGTCGGTACTTCCTTCTGTAATTTGTTGAAACAATTGTTCAACTGTTCGTTCAAGTCGTCGATATTTGCATATTCAGCCTGTATGTCGCTGATAAGCACCTGCAAAGTGCTGTCCTGAAAATAGGATAGGAATTTCTTGTTGATATCAGGATCATCCATCACGCCGAGGCGCAGCACATTCTCGATAAGCGCACGTGTTTCCATGGGATAGTCGGTCTCCATCTGCTGAAGTGCCGAGAAGTCACCCGTAGTGAGATAGCGACTCTGCAAACGGTCATAGCGTTCTATTTCAATAGGAGTCTCCTCCGTATTGAAAAAGTCAACTGCACGTAACTTGAAATCACATGAAGCAAGCAGCACAGTAACAAAAGAAAGAACGGCTACAATCCTTTTCAAAAGTTGTTAAAGTTTAAATTCGGGGTCAAAATTACTAAAAAATATTTTAATATGCAAATTTTAAGATAAAAAGTTTAAATAAACTTTAGAAAAACTACTATTTAATCATAACGCAATTAAATTTGCATTTAAAAACAAGTCAAAAATATAGAATATGAAAAGAACATTTTTGTGCTGTCTGGCAATAGTCTCTTTGATGGCATATGCCGAACAAACCATTAAGGTAACGGTGGAGAACCCCACAAAGGATGTAAGGATGGATGCGCCTGTGGTGATTCAGTTAGCCAATTTGGGTATTGATGTCCGCTCGGCCATGGTAATAGACGGAGAAAAGGAAATCCCTTGCCAGTTGGATGACCTCAACGCTGACAAGCGTTTCGATGAACTCTGCTTCACCACCGACCTTGGCAAACGTGAGAAGAAGACATTTGAGGTGACACTTTACGACAAAGGAAAACCCCGCCAGTATGATTCACGCGTATTCATAGAAATGGTACTCCGCAACTATCAGGGAAAGGCGAAGAACCAACATGATTTCTACATTTCTGAACTTACGGTTGACCGCGGTGTGGACTCTTATCGTATTCAACACCACCACGGCATCGCATTCGAAAGCGAATTAACGGCGTATCGCATCTATTTCGACCAGCGGCAGTCGCCTGACCTTTACGGAAAACGCCACAAACGTTTAGAACTCCGTGAAACCCAGTTCTATCCAGATGATGATCAGTTGGCTAACGGCTATGGTGATGATGTGCTTTGGTGCGGACAGACATTTGCTTTGGGAGCCTTTCGTGGATGGGACGGACAGAAGTCGGTCACGCTAGACGATGCGGAACACCTCTCCCAGCGCATTATTGCCCGTGGACCAGTCCGTGTGATAGCCGAGATGGTCTGCGACGAATGGAATGCCCCAACTTCCACGCCAAATGCGAAACCTATCACCCTTCGCCAGCGTTTCACTCAATGGGCAGGCCATCGTGACGTGCAGGTGGAAGAGAAATTCTCACGGCCAGTAGCTGATTACGAGTTCTCCACGGGCATCATCAACGTGAAAGGTTCCGAGGAATTCTCCGACAAGAAAGGCCTTCGCGGATGCTGGGGAACCGACTATACAGTAAGTGGCAAGGACACGCTTACCCACTCCAAGGAGACCGTTGGATTGGGCATCTGCATTCCCAGCCAGCATATCCGTCAGGAACTCAAGGCCGACAAGGATAACTACGGCTTCGTCATCGGTACTTCAACCGACTGCCTGCGCTATGCCATCACCTTCACCAGCGACAAGGAAACCTTCGGTTACCATACTGCCAAGGATTGGTTTGAAGCGCTGAAGGCATGGAAGCGCGAACTGGAGCCTGTACGTGTTATTATCCAAAAATAAATTCGGTCATATACTTGGAAGTTACATAAAAGTTTTGTAACTTTGCACCAAGAAAGAATTAAGGTCGTATCGGTTAAGATCGGGATACTCTTCAAATAAAAATCGAAAACCGAGAAGACTCCTCTTGCCAATGGCGGGCCATATAAAGCGCCTTGGCGCCTAAGCTGTAAAGCCGGTGGATTACAAAGGCGGAGGGCTCTCAAATCTTGTATTGCTCGGAGTTTCATCACATCACCGGTACGACCGTTTTTTTAATCACAACTTATTATTCTATTATGTTTTCCGGAATCATCGAAGAATTTGCCACGGTCGTCAACATTGTTCACGACCAGGATAATATTGACTTCACCCTCACCTGTTCTTTTGTGGACGAACTTAGCATCGACCAAAGTGTAGCCCACAACGGCGTATGCCTCACGGTGGTCAGTATCAAGGACAACACCTATACCGTGACAGCCATGCGAGAGACACTTGAACGGTCCAACCTCGGACTGCTGAAAATAGGTGACAAAGTCAACGTGGAACGCTCCATGCTGATGAACGGACGTCTTGACGGCCACATCGTACAGGGCCATGTGGACATGACAGCTGAATGCATGGCCAAGGAAGACGCCCAGGGCAGCACTTATTTCACTTTTAAATATGATTACAATAAGGAAATGGCCCGCCGCGGCTATTTTACCGTCGACAAAGGCTCGGTGACTGTCAACGGCGTTAGCCTCACGGTCTGCAACCCCACCGAAGACACCTTCCAGGTCGCCATCATCCCATACACGATGGAACACACCAACTTCTGCGATATTCAAGTTGGAACACGTGTAAACCTTGAGTTCGACATCCTTGGCAAATACATAGCCCGTCTGCAGCAGCTACAATAATTATTGTTAAAGAAAACAATAAAAACAAACGGAAGAGATATTTTTAATTAACGAACTGTTAACAAATATCTATTCCGTTTTTTCGTATTCGGTTTTTTTATTACTTTTGTCTCGCAATTTGTAAAAATATGAGAGTAAAACATTTCAGTTTGTCACTAATCGTCCTGCTTTCGCTTTCAACAACAATACAAGCCAAGCAATGGACGCTAAAAGAATGCATTGACTACGCATTAACCAACAACATCAGTCTCCGTAAGACACAAGTACAGAAACTATCATCCCACGAGGATGTACTCCAATCGCAGGCAGCCCTGCTGCCCTCGCTTTCGGCGTCCACGTCGCAGAACGTCACCTACCGCCCCTGGCCGCCTATGGGAGCTGCCTCAGTGCAGAACGGTTATGTCCAGAGTTCCGTTGACAAGGTCTATTATAACGGTTCATACGGCGTGAATTCCAACTGGGTACTCTGGAATGGGAACCGCAACCGCGACCAGATTAAACTCAACAAAATCTCCGAGCAACAAGCCGAACTCGACTCTGCTCGTATTGCCAATCAGCTGCAGGAGCAGATCACTCAATACTACATCCAGATTCTCTACACCACTGAGGCCATCAAGGTGAATGAACAGAGTCTGCTCACCTCCAAGAAAAACGAAGAGCGAGGTCAGGCCATGGTCAAGGTGGGAAGCATGAGCAAGGCCGAACTTTCACAACTTACAGCCCAGCGTGCCCAGGATGAATTCACCGTGGTGGACCAGCAAAGCAACCTGCGCAACTACAAGCGCCAGCTGAAACAATTGCTCCAGCTTACCGACGATGATCCCTTCGATGTGGTCATCCCTGAAACCACTGACGAGATGGCCCTGCAGCCCATTCCCGCCCTCCAGAGTGTGTATGATGCAGCACTCTCCCACCGTCCAGAGATTAAGAATGCGATGCTCGGTATGAAGAGTAGCGACCTCAGCGTGAAGATGGCCAAGGCAGGCCGCATGCCTACCATCAGCGCTAATGGAAGCGTCACCACCAACACCACCTCTATGAGCAGCGATGCATGGGGATCCCAGTTGAAGACCAATCTCAATCTCGGAGCAGGTGTCAGCGTCAACGTCCCCATCTTCGATAACCGTCAGATTCGCACCTCCGTCAACAAGGCTCAGTTGCAGAAACAGAACTATATGCTCGACCTGCAGGACAAGAAGACCACACTCTATTCCACCGTGGAGAACTACTGGCTCCAGGCCGAGAACAACCAGCAGCGGTTCCGTGCCGCCAAGGTGAGTACTCAGAGTGCACAGGACAGTTACGAACTCCTCTCCGAGCAGTTCCGTGTGGGACTGAAGAACACCATCGAACTGATGACCGGCAAGGACAAGCTCCTCCAAGCTCAGCAGAATGAACTCCAGTCAAAATACCTTGCCATCTACAATATCGACATGCTCCATTTCTATCAGGATGGAACGTTGAAGTAATTTAGAGTTTAAAGCTAATAATCAAGAGTTAAGTGATTAGAAATCATCCAATTACATGAAGAATAAGAAAGTGTGGATCGCCGTTGCAGCTTTGGCCGTCATAGGTTTGATAATCTGGCTGCTGATGGGCAATAAGAAAGAAGAAAAAGTGAGCTTCTCCACTGAAAAAGTGGCAAAAACCGACATTCAGACAAGTGTAACGGCTACCGGAACCATTGAGCCTGTTACCTCCGTAACTGTAGGTACGCAGGTGTCAGGTATTGTGGCCCATCTCTATGTGGATTACAACAGTGTGGTGAGGAAAGGACAGGTCATTGCCGAACTTGACAAGACCAACCTCATCAGCGAACTCAATACGGCTAAGGCCAACCTCAACAGCCAGCAAAGCAACCTCAATTATCAGAAATCCAATTTCACTCGCTACCAGACGCTCTACAGCAAAGGTCTGATTAGTGCCAACGATTTCGAGAACGCCCGACTCAGCTACCAGCAAGCCCAACAGCAGGTGAACACGGCTCGAGAGAGTGTGCGCAGGGCTCAGACCAATCTCGGTTACGCCACCATCACCTCGCCCATCGACGGTGTGGTACTCTCCAAGTCTGTGGAGGAAGGTCAGACCGTGGCCGCCTCCTTCAACACACCTGAACTCTTCACCATTGCGCAGGACCTCACCAACATGCGGGTTATTGCTGATATCGACGAGGCAGACATCGGTGACGTTAAAGTTGGCCAGCGCGTCACATTTACCGTTGACGCCTTCCCCGACGACACCTTCCAGGGAGCCGTCAAACAGGTTCGCCAGCAACCCACCACCGAGAGCAATGTGGTTACCTATCAGGTAGTCATCTCCGCACCTAACGGTGACCTCAAACTGAAGCCCGGACTGACGGCCAACGTAACCATCTTCACGATGGAGCACAATGGCGTACTTGCCGTTTCCAACAAGGCCCTCCGCTTCACTCCCAACGAAGCGCTCCTGAATAAGGACCAAACCATCCAAGACGTCAAGGCACCCCATAAACTGTGGACGCTCAAAGACAACGTGTTCAAAGCCCATCGCGTAGAGGTAGGCACTTCCAACGGCACGCTCACCGAAATTCTGAGTGGCATCGAAGAAGGTACTGAGGTGCTCACCGACTTCAGCATAACCGGTTCCGAGAACGGCCCTCAAAGCGAACAGGCTAACAACCCCTTCATGCCCCGCCGTCCGAACAGAGGCAACAGCAGGGGCGGTAACGGCGGTAATGCCGGAAATTCAGGCAACGCCGGAGGAACCCCGAACAATGCCGGCAACAGAACCCCCAACAGATAAAAGCCATGGCTGAACAGAAAGACAAACGCAAGGTAGTCATTGAACTGCAGAACGTAAAGCGCTACTTTCAGGTGGGTTCCGAGACCGTGAAGGCGCTCCGTGGCGTTTCGTTCAAAATCTACGAGGGCGAGTTCGTAACCATTCAAGGCACATCAGGTTCCGGCAAGTCCACGTTGCTCAACCAACTGGGCTGTCTCGACACCCCCACCAGCGGTGAGTACTACCTCGATGGTGTCAGCGTGCGTACCATGTCCAAGATTCAGCGTGCCCACCTGCGCAACCAGAAGATAGGCTTCGTATTCCAGAACTACAACCTCCTGGCCAAGACAACTGCCGTGGAGAACGTAGAACTGCCGCTGATGTACAACAGCAAATACAACGCCCAGCAGCGCAAAGAGGCAGCCATCAAGGCCCTGCAGGCTGTAGGTCTGGGTGACCGACTCTACCATAAGTCCAACCAGATGTCGGGCGGTCAGATGCAGCGTGTAGCCATTGCCCGCGCTTTGGTCAACAACCCTGCCGTGCTGCTTGCCGACGAGGCCACTGGTAACCTCGACACGCGCACATCCTTCGAGATGCTCGTACTCTTTCAGGAACTCTACCAAAAGGGCCACACCATCATCTTCGTGACCCATAATCCGGAGATTGCAGAATACGCTTCGCGAAACATCAACCTCCGCGACGGCAAAATCCGGGAAGATACCGTTAACACCCACATCAAGTCGGCAAAGGAAGCACTCGATGCTCTTCCCGTAACGAACGACGACTAAGAAGACATGAACATAACAAACCTATTCAAAGTAAGTCTGAAGGCCGTAGCCAACAACAAGATGCGTTCCTTCCTCTCCATGCTGGGCATCATTATCGGCGTTGCTGCTGTCATCATCATGATGTCCATCGGACAAGGCTCCAAGGAAAGCATACGCGCCGAACTCTCCACGATGGGCACCAACCTGCTCACCATCCGTCCCGGTGCAGATATGCGTGGCGGTGTGCGTCAGGATCCCTCCAGCATGCAGACGCTCAAGATGGCCGACTACCAACGCATCCTCCAGGAAAAGAAATTCGTCACCAAGGTGTCGCCTGAGGTTACGGCCAGCGGACAGGCCATCTATGGCAACAACAATACCAACACCACGATTTACGGTGAGTCAACTGACTATCTCGACATCAAGCAATGGGACATCGAGGAAGGCGAATGCTTCACCGAGGAAGACATCAAGAAGGCCGCCAAGGTCTGCGTGGTGGGAAAGACCATCGTCACGGAGCTCTTTGACGGTCACGATCCCGTTGGCAAGACCATCCGCTTCAAGTCCATCCCCATGCGCATCTGCGGTGTGCTCAAGTCGAAGGGCTACAACTCTTGGGGAATGGACCAGGACAACGTAGTTATAGCGCCCTACACCACCGTGATGAAGCGCATCGCCGCCCAGACCTATTTCTCAAGTATCGTCTGCTCGGCCATCACCGAGGAACTCTCTGACGCAGCCATCGAGGAGCTCACCCAGATACTCCGCGACAACCACAAGCTCAAGGATGACGCCGCCGATGATTTTCAGATTCGTTCGCAGGCAGAGATGATGGAAACCATGTCCAGCACGATGGACACCGTCACCATTATCCTCGTTGTGGCAGCCGCCTTCTCCCTGCTCGTGGCCGGTATAGGCATCATGAACATCATGCTTGTCTCCGTCACGGAGCGCACCAAGGAGATAGGTCTCCGCATGGCCGTAGGTGCCACCGGGCCTGTCATCTCCCTCCAGTTCCTCATCGAGTCGGTACTCATCAGCGTTACAGGCGGACTGTTGGGCATCCTTGTAGGTTGGGGAGCTAGCACCTTTATCGTGCCCATGTTTGGAATGCCCAGTACCGTTCCCCTCTGGTCAGTCTATGTCTCCTTCCTCGTCTGCGTGCTCATCGGCATTCTCTTCGGTTACATCCCCGCCCAGAAGGCCGCTCGCATGGATCCTATCGAGGCTATCCGTCACGAATAATCACTTTTCTTCAAACTAAGAGCAAAATTTCAAGCGAATGCTTTGCTTCTGATGGTTGGAAGCATCGTTTCCAACAAGTAGAAGCCTTGTTTCCAATGGATGGAAACAAGGCTTCTGATGAGTGGAAAGAAAGAGCCTGTCAATTCGTCTTTCCGTTGATGGATACGAGCCAGTTCTCCTTGTTGGAGAATTCGGGCGTGGTGCCCTTGTAATCGATAACCTTTCCACAGACGATGACTTCGTCACCTTCGGCGATCTGATAGCCACCTTCGGTCCATGGTTTGTTGTCGAAATAATAGCTTCCATAGACGGTGAACATAGTTCCTGTCGTACCATCGTCGGAGATGTTATAGTTGCACGTGCCGTACTCTTGACTATAGTAGAACTTGATGCTAGCAATCTTTCCCTTGACAAAGACATCGACGGATGACTTGACATCAACTCCCAGGGCTTTGGTGTAGGCTATAGCCTCGGCCACGGTGAAGGGGTTGTCAATACCCATGCCCTTCTCGGAGACGCCAGCGGTGGTCTTGCCGTTGAGCGAGTAGATGTAGTTGTTCACATCCATCTCTGGATTGCCGTTGTACAGCTTCAGATTACCATAGACAACGACTACATCGCCCATCTTGATCTGGTCTGTGGAGGTGAAATCCGTGTTGGCAATGTACTTACCGCTATAGATCTGCAGACGGTCGGTATTGTTGCCATCGACAGAGATATAGTAGGTAGCGCTGGCATACTTCGTGTTGATTTTTTCAGGAGCCTCGCAGACAATACCCTTCACATAGACCTCTGTGGCTCCGGCCTCGCAGGCGGCAATGGCAGCAGGCACGTTATAGGGATCTTCCAGCGTACCCTTTCCGACGGGAGGATTGGAGATGCCTTCCTGCTTGAAGGAATAGGTGGCATTGGACTCTGTGGAAGCATCTGGCGACTTGAAGTTGATGGTGGCCTCGCGTGAGCCTCCGGGGTTCTCGGCGATGTTGAACTTCATGATGACGGTATCAGCCGGATTTGCCTCGAAGATGGTAGGTATGCCCGCGATATATTCCGACTCCTGATAGGAGATCCATGACTTGAACTCATCTGGGACGGTGTAATAGACTCCGCTACCCTTATAAGCCAGTTTCACTTCCAACTGACCGCCTTCCTTGGCTATCTTAGCCTCGGGGCTGACAATCTTGATAAGTGACTTGGTGATGTTCAGCACGGTTACATCCACCAGCTCGACGGTTCCGTTATAGGTTGTCTTGGGGCCTTCCACCTCAATGACGTCACCCACCTCGATGCCGAGGCTTGAGAAGTTCTTGGTGGCTCCATCCTTGTCGAGTGTTCCATAGATATAGACTACGCCTGTTCCGTCGTCGAGATACCAGTTGCCATAGGTAGTATTGGCAATCGAAGTACATGTTCCCTTCACGCGGTAGGTCTTGCCATCGGCACCGGCGATGACCTCGGCACAGGTGGCTGAAGATGCTTCCATGGAGCCTTGGCGTACCATCAGGAACTGGGTGTGGTCACCCACGGCAATCTGCAGTTCTGCCTCACGTCCACCGGAAGTGGCATCGGCATAGAGAATCAGTTCGGTGGTTCCGGCAGAACCTGATACCTGATTGGCTGTCAGCCAGGTAGGCAACGGATAATTGGCCGTAATCTTATTGCCATCGGCATCCTTTTCACTTACTACAAATACATCAGCCAACCGCCAATCCTGATTGGCAGTCACCTTCACGGTCACATCTCCTCCCCCTTCAGGGATGGACACATAGGTCTTATCCAGCGAAATGCTCCCCAGAGAGCCAAGAGTCTGATCTTCTGAACAACCTGTGAGGATAAGCGCAGACAAGACAACACCTATAATATATTTCAGTTTCATAACGATATGTTCTTAATTAGTTAAAAATATACTTGATACCAATGGAGGCATACCAGCACTGGCCGAGCGCGAAGTTGGGCACCCAGATCTTCGTGTTTCCGTTGACGGCAGACGGAGTGGAGAATACGGGGTATCCCTCGGCATCCGTGTGGTCGTACTTCAGGATGCGGCCGCTGTTGAGAGAGGCGTTCATGACCTTGCTCACACCCCAGCTGGAGTTGAAGAGATTGAGCACGTTCTTGATGTCGGCGCTGAGCTGAAGCACGTGCTTGGTCTTGCCGATATTCAGTTTGAAGTCGTGCTTGTAGGCGAGGTCGATGCGGTGTACCCAAGGGTTATAGACGCTGTAGCCCTCGGCATACTCACCCTGATGCTTCTTCAGGTAGCTGTCGTTGTGGAGGTATTCCATGAAGCGCACCTGGTCGTCAATGGAAGTGAAGCGGAACTGGCCCTTGTTCACCTCTTCATCGGTCGGGATATAGAGGGCATCGTAATTGTAGCCGTCGCCGTTCATATCGTTGGCTAGCATATAAGACTCGTTGTAGCCGCCACGCCAGGTCTCGTAAATCAGACTGTAGTGGTTTCCGCTACGGTCGTGGAGGGTTGCAGATGCAACCACGCGGTCGGGAGTCACATACTGTGAGTTGTGGAGTTTGATGTTGTTAGGACCGGCCACCGTGGGCACATAGGTGAAGGCCGACTCGGCAGCAGAACCCGGCATACCTGTGATTTCCTTTGAGACGGTATGCGTGTAGGCAGCCATCAGGCTTACCCATTCGGCAGGCTGAGTGGTCACGGTTACGTTGCCTATCCATCCGTAGCCCTTGCTGGTGTTCTCCAGGACGAAGGCCTTGGTGCTGTTGCGGAAGTTTGCAGGATAGATGGGCCGGTTGTCGGCTCCATTCCAGCGAGCAAAGCCCTCGGCGGGTAGCATGCTCCAGTCGGAGATGGAACGGTCGTTGATCATCTTGTTGAAGATTCCCTCTACAGTAATGGTGAAGGGGAATGAAACGGGCAGCTGGTAGTCAATGGCGAGAGAGGTCTTCCATACCTGCGGCATTTTGAAGTCGGGATCAACGGCTGAGATGGCCGAAGGAACGGCACCCTGGTCGGGTGTGATGTTCTCGGGATAACCCATTGAGATGAGCTTGTCACGGAGTGCTGCCACCGTGGCATTTCCGTTCTCATCAACAACCAGTCCACCGGAGAAGTCGGCCATTGAATACTCGCCATTGGGGAAACGGCGTGAGAGGTTGCTAGCATTTAGCTGGGCCTGATACTGAATCATACCGCTGTTGGTAGGCATGTTGGTGAAGAACACGAGCGGCAGACGGCCTGAGAAGAATCCGCTACCTCCACGAACCTTCAGGCTGCGGTCACCAAACACATCCCATGTGAATCCGACACGCGGAGAGATAGAGAACTTAGAATTGGGCCATTTGCCGGTATCGATATGGCGCACGTTGCCAGAGCCATCATAATAGTTGAGGGCGAGAATGGCATTATTGGTCATCAGGTCTCCGTTGTTGAAGAACAGTCCGTCGATACGGGTACCGTAAGTCAACTTGAAGCGGTCGGTGATGTTCCAGTCATCTTGGGCATAGAAACCGACCTGATTGAACTGCACACGGGCTGCAGGGCTTGACTCGCCGCCGTAGCCGTAAGTGAGGCAGACCACCTCAGGTGTGCCGCCGTTCATGAAGTCCTGAATGCTGCGATAACGGTAGTAACCTGTTCCGTTACGCATATACTGGTTGTCAGCCATCTGGTGCTCGAAGCTCAGACCGGCCATGATCTTATGGTTACCAATGAAATAGGTAATGTCGTCCTTGGCGTTGAAGATATTGTTGTGGACGGCATTGTTCCAAGTGAACAGCTCATAGCCGAGGGCCATATAGTTGGCTGTGTTGTCGGTACCGTCAAGAATATCGATGAATGGGAACTCGCTTGACTCGGAGCCGCGCACGTCATCCAGCTTGGAATAAGTGGCCAGGAACTGGTTGAAGAGGTTGGTTCCGAAGCGGCTGTTCAGGTCGAGTGAGAATGAGTGCACGATGTTATCCATAGAGTACATGGAGTTGGCAAATGACATCGAATAGAGGGACATACGGGCATAGGCCGATCGTGTGCCACCGTCCATTGAAGAGGCGTTGGGGGTACGCCAGGATTTGTTCTTGGTATAGTTGTAGCGGAATGCCAGATGGTGTGCATCCGTGATGTTCCAGTCCAGACGTGCCAGCACTTTGTAGTTGCTCTCATCGGCTGGGAAACTGGTGTAGGAACCGGTGTCGTAGCGGTATTTGCCGAACACGAAGTTGGAAACGGCATCCAGGTCATCGTTTGTGGTGCGTGAGATGTAGTTCGTCTCATCAGGATAGCCGTCGCGTGAACCTCTCCAGCGGTTGACAACCGTAGGTGTCTTGACCATCTCGCCGTTCACGAAGAAGAAGAGCTTATCCTTGATGATGGGACCTCCCAATGTGAATCCGTATGTTGTGCTCTGGTCTTTCTCACGGGCGCCGTCAATGGTCTGATGGTTAATGGCGTCACCACGGAGGTTCTCATTACGATGATAGACGAAGGCACTGCCCCTGAAAGTGTTGGTACCCGACTTCGTGATGGCATTCACACCACCACCGATGAAGTTGGTCTGACGCACGTCGAAGGGAGAAACCACCACCTGCATTTCCTCAATGGCATCGAGGGAAATGGGGTTACCACCGCCGGGAAGACCATCGGAAAGACCGAAGTTGTTGTTGAAGTTGGCACCATCGACCGTGAAGTTCGAGTTACGTCCGTCAGCACCTGCAAAGCTCATGCCGTTACCACCATAGGGAGAAAGACGCGTCACATCGTAAATGCTGCGGCTGACCGTAGGAAGGTTGACAATCTGAGCGTTGTTGATGTTGGTGGAAGCACCCGTCTTCTCAGCGTTGAACTTAGATTTGGTGCCTGTTACAACTACTTCCTGAAGTTCGTTGGCGTCTTCCGACATCTCGATACCCAGGTCGTAGTTCTCACCCAACTGAAGGGTGATACCCTTGTAGGACTTGGGCTGAAAACCGATGTAGGAGACTGTCACCGAGTAAGGACCACCGGTACGCATACCCTGGATGCTGAATCGGCCATCCATGTTGGATACAGCGTTATAACGTGTTCCTGAAGGTTCATGAACTACCTGGACGGTAGCCCCAATCACTTCTTCACCGGAATCCTTCATCGTGACCTTACCACTCATGGAGGATGTGGTGACTTGTGCCATTGCCGTCGTACAATACAGCATAATGGCCATTAAAAAACAAAGTTTTTTGCGCATGTTTAGTAATAATTAAATTAATAAGTTAATTATGATGCAAAGATACGCAAAAAACTCTAATAAACCTTATGTCTTCCGAATTATTTTTTAATCTTTTCGTTTCCAGATACTCATTACTTTCCTACGGATGGCAAATATGTTAAGAATACTTACCAGCAGGAAGAGCGCACCTCCTATGACGATGGCGGGAAGCATGCCGTAGGTAGTGGTCTGCGGGAAAAGCGTGTTGATGATTTCCATGTAATAGCGGCGCACGAAGAAAAGGATAACCAGTGCTATTAGGAGCACCAGCACATTCAATCCGATGGTCAGCAACTGATAGGGACGGGCAACCCTTGAGGGTGAATAGCCGATGAGCAGGAGGTTTTCAAGTTTGTCCGCATTCTTCTGAACCAGGAGGTAGATGCTCAGCATCAGGATGTAGAAACTCAGGATGCTGATGACCAATCCCACGACCATCACCATCGATACGATAAGACGGAGGAAATAGGTTGTTTTCTCGGCCTGAAGCTTGTCATCCTCCACCTCATAGCCGTTCTTCTCCATGTATTTGGTGACGGCTTCATCGGTGGGATTCTCCATATCGACAAGCAGGCGCGAAGGACGTGACTGTTCTTCGGATGCATACTTGGCGTTGCTCCATTCCATGAACTTCTGGGGCACAAGAATGCTGTTCAGTCGGTTTGAGAATGCTATCACCCTACCCTTGAACTCCTCTCCTTTAATATAAAGGTGAAAGTCAATCATGCCCATCAGTCCGTCACTGATACGCGGCAGCTGATGATTGTGGGCAAAGCCGAAATTGTACATATTGATATAGGAACGCGGCAAGATGATGGGAACGGTCTTGTCACCTTCCGTATATTTCCAGTTGCTGAGGGGTACGTCGATGAATTCATCAGGGACGCTCTCGATAGGCAATTCGGTGTTCAGGATGCTCTTCCCATTGATGCCCATGTTAGCTTCCACCTTGTATTGAGCCGTGGCAAATGCCCCGATACGACGCACAAATCCTTGACGGCCAAGGGCTTCCACTTCTGAAGTCGAGAAATCATGTGAGCGCCCGCTCAAGGTCGTACCCATGCCAATCTTCTTGCTCACGATCACATAGTCGCTGCTCATGAAAGAGTCTTCGGCCGTGAAGACAGGGACGACATCGTGATAGAACTGAATGCCTAGCAACACGATGAGCATGCCAAAAAGATTGGCAAAGAAAAAGCCGATAAACTGGCCTATGCTGATATGCTGACGAAGCAGCTTCCAAACTAAATCCATCCTGTGCGTGATTTACAATTTAATGATTTTGTCATAATCCAGGTTCATGTGCTTGCCGATACTGGTGATAATGACGCCGGCACCCTGCATCTTTGCCTCTTCCATCAAGATCTTACCCATGATATCCGAGTTGCTGTCATCCAAATGACTGATGGGCTCATCGGCTAATATGAAATCGAAGGGCTGCACCAAGGCACGTATCATAGCCACACGCTGCTGCTGACCGAACGACATCCTGCCCACCTTAGCATCCCGCTTGTCGCTGATACCCAGCATGTCGAACCATTCATCTATTTGGACTCTTGACTTGAAGCCCGTGAGCTTGTTCTTGATTTCCACATTCTCCATGGCCGTCAACTCAGGGAACAAACGGAGTTCCTGGAAAAGCAAGGAGATATGACGTTCGCGGATGGCCACCCAGTCCTTCACTTTTAGCGACCTCACATCGACATCATCAAAGAGCAACTGACCGCTGAAGTCATTACGATAGCCCTGAATATAACTGCAGAAGGTACTCTTGCCCTTTCCGCTATCGGCTTCCACCAGATAGACGCGGTCTTTCTCAAAGACGACATCCTGCTGCCAGATTTCAGAATCCTGCTGTTCGCGCGAAGCAAACACCTGGGGAATCACATATTTAAAATGTATGCTGTTCATGACAAATAATCATTTCTTCAATTCTATTTTTCAATCCGATAGACGATTGACTTCAGTTCTCCCGTGAACGGACGTATCATCTCCAAAGCTGACTTTACGATATCCTCGCCGCCTTTCTGCTGATGGGTGAGTTGCCCGATGAATTCATTATCGGAAGTCACCTCGAAAAGGAACTGCATGTCTCCGCTTTCATAGAGCCATTTGTCCTTGCCCTGGTCAACGATTCGGGATCCCGGAGGACATGACGACTTCCAATAAGCTATGTCTTTGATGAAATCGCGTTTGCCTAATTGGGCTCGCATGGTCATATCCATATTCCCGTTCTTCAGCATCAGTGCCATTTCACCATCTACCGAACGGATGATGTTGTCCATGTCAACGGCAGCATTCATGCCTGCCAGCAAGGCCTGCAGACTCTTGTTCTGTTGCATCAAAGGAAGCAGTTGGTTGCCGTTCACATTCATCAGGACAGCGAACAGATGTTCTTCCCCCATCTTGTCATAGACGCCTTTGAGCGGGCGGAAGACCTTACTGGATTCATCCATGGCGGCCTGTACCCCTTTGTTGAAGGAGAAATTGGAACCATTCACCTGCAAGACACCGTCCTTCAGTTCCATCTTTGCTGCCAGATAAACCAAAGAAGGGTCGGCATTACCAGGAGCACATAGGGTAAATAGAGCAGCAAACTGTTCGGGAATGGCTTCTGCCTGTGCCACCAAAGCCATCGGAGAGGAAAGAGAATCAACACGTGAAAGCAAGTGCGTTCCCACGATACTCTCATCTTCTTTCTGCTCCAACATTCGTTGGATGCGTTGTTTGGTTTCCTCAAACTGGGCGGGAAGCACTGGTCCGAGAATCACCATCTTCCCATCGTCATAGCCGCAAACCCACTTGTCGGCAATCGTTTTGAAACCACGTGCCTCCCCTTTATACTGGGCGGCCATACCCAAAGTTCCGTCTGCCGTCTCGAAAAGATACACTTTCTGTGTCGTATCAATGCCTTCCTCATTGATGGAAAGACCGGATTTCCCGGCATCCACAGCCATCAGGGCCACCACATTGTCGGGGATGGCATTCAGATAACTGTCACCCTTGCAGGAAGCAAAGAGCAAGACCATCAGCATCAGACCCGTAAAAACAATCTTTTTCACCTTTTCTTCTATATAATTTCTCATTTTCTCAATAGCTCATTTTCTCAATTTCAACTGCATCATCATCACGGCGGCCAAGGCGGCAGTTTCAGTCCTCAGCCGGGATTTGCCCAATGAAATACTCTCATACCCGTTGTCTAATGCCTCACGGACCTCATCGATGGAGAAGTCACCTTCAGGGCCGATCAGCACGGTTACGTCTTCCTCATCCGCTTCCAGACCTGTCAATTCCTCGAATAGGTCTTTCTTCTCAATCTCATCATAGCAATGGGCAATAAACTTTCGTCCCTTGCGCTCCTTATGGATGAAATCTTTGAAGGTTATCATATCGTTGACCTGGGGGAGCCAGGCCTTACGGCTCTGCTTCATGGCCGAAACCACGATCTTCTCCACCCTATCCTTTCGCAGCTTCCTGCGTTCAGAAAATTGGCAATTCAGGAATGAGAGTTCATCGAATCCTATTTCCGTAGCCTTCTCTGCCATCCATTCAACCCGCTCCATCATTTTCGTAGGAGCCATGGCCAGGTGGATATGCCCGTTCCAAGTCTTCTCCTGAGGCAGCGTTTCAAGGATGTTGTAATGGCAATGTTTGTTGGATGTCATCGCTACTTCTGCCCGATAAAACACCCCTTCTCCATCCATCAGGAATAGTTCATCTCCTGTCTGCAAGCGCAGAACACGCAAGGCATGTGAAGCTTCATCCTGTGGGAGTTCAGTCTGTGTATCGGCCTTAGGCACATAGAAATAGCGGGCTTCCTTCATTTCTTTTCCCTTCGTTTCTTTTCATCGCGCAGATGGGAAGCCAGTTCGTAGTTCTCGTCATCCACGGCCTTCTGCAAAGCCTTATCAAGCATCTCGGTACTCAAGGTGTTCACAGGCATGGAAATAGCGTGGGACAATCCAGAGAAACGAACACTCTGACGGTCCATCAACGATGATTCCATATAAATAGGAATACGTGCTGCTACAGATAGGAGTACGGCATCGCTGGCACGGATAGGCACGGTCTCCAGAGTCACCCGATTGTAGAGCAAAGTGCGGTATTGGCCTTCGATAATGTCGGTAATCAGGATGTCCATCATGATGCCAGCCTGGTCTTTAAGAATGCCGGCCAGCACCTCGGGGAGCATGATGCGGGTGATGGGAATCTGCTTGGCACGAAGCTCCAACTGGACTGCCATGGCCTTGTCGCACACAATGGTAATCATGCGCTCCTGAGGCTCGTCAGTCAGCGTAATGATGGCCAGTTCGTCACTTCCAACGATCTCACCGACATTATGGAACTTCAACTTAACTTTCGACATCATACCGCTATCACTCTATAAAGCTGCCTGCTTATTCTTGTCGGGGTTGAACATAAGTGCAAAGGCAACGGCAACAACCAATGCGAAGCCTGCAAAAATGAACCAGCAAGTCTGCCAGTTACCCAGCAGATAGCCGTTCTCCCATTGGCAATAATGGTTCACGATCTCACCGGCTGCCAACGTGCCGAACGTAGCACCGATACCGTTTGTCATCATCATGAACAAACCCTGTGCGGATGCTTTCACAGACGGCTCGCATTCCAGATCCACGAAGATACCGCCCGAGACGTTAAAGAAATCGAATGCCACTCCGTACACGATACATGAAAGGATGAAGAGTAGCACGCCCGGCATGGCTGGATTGCCTACACCGAAGAAGCCGAAGCGGAACACCCATGCGAACATCGACATGAGCATCACACCCTTAATGCCGAAACGCTTCAGGAAGAAAGGAATCATCAGAATACAGAGTGCTTCGCTGATCTGGGAGATGGATGTGAGAAGCGTGGCGTTGTTGGCCGCAAATGTCTGGGCAAATTCCGCACTTCCTTTGAAACTCGTGATGAAAGGACCTGCATAGCCGTTGGTCACCTGCAGGCACATTCCCAAAAGTGCTGAGAAGATGAAGAAAAGGGCCATTTTCTTGGTCTTGAACAGCTTGAAGGCGTTCAGGCCGAAAGTCTCTGCCAAAGAGGTTGCCTGCTGTTTCTTCTCCAGCTTGCACTCGGGAAGCGTGAAACAATAGGCAAAGAGCACGAGGCTCAGCAGGCCCGAAACGAAGAACTGCATGTAGGTGTACTGGAACTTATGGGCGTTCTCGGCAAGCGTGAACGAGAAAGCTCCGTCTTCCCAAACGGCACAGTTCACAAACCACATCGTCACGATGAAACCAACCGTACCCAATACACGAATGGGCGGGAAATCTTTGACGGTATCCAGTCCGTTGTTCTTTAAAATGGTGAAGGCCGTGGTGTTTGAAAGTGCAATCGTAGGCATGAAGAAAGCCACACTCAGCGTGTACATCGCGATGAAGGCGGTCTTGTTGGGCAGTTCGTTGCCAAAGCCAGCCTGTAGTCCCATCCACCAGCAGCCGAGCATGAAGCCTCCGGCCAGCAGGTGACAAAGGCCAAGCACGCGCTGCGGCTGAATGTACTTGTCGGCCACGATGCCCATCAGCGTGGGCATGAAGATTGACACGATGCCTTGAATGGCATAAAACCACGATATCTGAGCGCCGAGACCGGCTGTTCCCAGATAATTACCCATACATGTAAGATACGCTCCCCAAACGGCAAATTCGAGGAAATTCATTAATGCTAAACGGACTTTTAGGTTCATATTCTTCAGTTGTTGTTATTTTGATACAAAAGTACAAATTTTATCCGACACGACAAAATTATTCCAACCAAATTAACAAACCGCACTCAAAAAAATTGATTGCCTTGCGACAACCAATCTTTCATATCCTTAAATCTCACGGAACTGGCCTCCATCCCATTTGAACCTTCTCGGCCGAAGAATGGAGTTCACTTGTTCGCGATCATCAGGCGTGGCCAAAGGTATTGACAATTTGAATGTCAGTATCGGTTCGGACACATCAAACGAAGCATAAACCATCACGGGCTCAATCAGTTTGCTGAGTTCTTCAAACCTTTCGGATGTCATGGTATCAGGCTTCTGGATAAAGTTGGAAAGGAGGACATTCACATCCGTGTTGTCTTGATTTTTTATCTGTTCCAAACCATAGTCGCCAGTCAACAGATTCCATTTGGCATCATAAAAGTGAATTTCCGATTCCTCAGCTGGAGCCTTGAAAGTCTTCACCATGCAGATAATCTTCGAGGAATCATTCACAGGCAGCAGACGGAGTTCAAGACTTGAAGAATTGCTTAGCGTAACATGGGTGTAATCAGCAGTCAATGTGTCCATTACACTTACTCCATTCAACTGATGGTTTACTTCTGATTTCACGCCCATATCCACAAAGTCAAGATGCTCCAAGCGGAGATTCTTGTTCAGGTAGGGAATCATTCCATCGGGCATGGAGAGCCAGGCGTCACGCAAAGATATCTGCGCCCCAACCAAAATCGGAGCGCAGACAAGTAGAATGATAATGTTTAATCTTTTCAAAAACATTCAATTGTCAATTAATGATCAACCGCGTCCTTCACGAAGGTCCTTCACGCGTACAGCCTTACCTTCGCTGACGGGCAGTGAACCTTTCTTCACCAGCTTCACGCGCGGGGTGAGCAGGATCTCGTCTTTCAGCGAACGCTGGATGTCCTTTGTCATCTTCTGAAGTTCGGGATAGATATCCGTGTCCATCGAATCGAGCTCCACCTCAACAGTCATGATATCGTTGTCATCCTCCGTGGAGAGCGTGATGAGATAGTTGCTTCCCAATCCGGGATACTGCACGAGAATCTTCTCGATCTGCATGGGGAACACATTAACGCCCTTGATGATGAACATATCATCGGTACGGCCCTTGATACGGTCAATACGGCGATGGGTTCGTCCGCAGGGGCACTCACCTGTAATGATACGCGTGAGGTCGCGTGTGCGGTATCTCAGGATAGGCATCATGTCGCGGTCGAGCGTGGTGAGCACCATCTCACCCATTTGACCGTCGGGAACAGGCTCCAGCGTGTCGGGGTCTACAATCTCCACAATGTAGTTGTCCTCCCAGATATGCATGCCGTTCTGATACTTGCACTCAAAGGCCACACCGGGACCGTTCATCTCAGTCATTCCGAATGAATTGTAGGCCTTCACGCCCAGCAGTCTCTCAATACGGCGGCGCTGCTCGTCAGTATGGGGCTCAGCTCCAATGAAGAGGGTGCGCAGTTTGGTTGACTTGGGGTCAACGCCTTCATCGCGGAACACCTCAGCCAGACGGATGGCATATGAGGGAATGGCGTGCAGACAGGTGGTACCGAAATCCTTGATGAACATAATCTGACGCTTTGAGTTTCCGGCAGCAGCAGGAATCGTTGTTGCACCCAGGCGCTCAGCTCCGTACTGGAAGCCAAGTCCACCCGTGAACATACCATAACCGCTGGAGTTCTGGAAGAAATCGGAATTGCGGCAGCCCACCATATACATATCTCGCGCAACCATGTTGGCCCATGAGTCGATATCATGCTGGGAATAGGCCACCACCGTGGGATGGCCGGTCGTTCCACTCGATGAATGGATACGTACGGCATTATCCATGTTGCCACCTACAAGCCCGAAGGGATAGTTGTCGCGCAGATCAGCCTTCGTTGTAAATGGAATCTTGCGAATGTCGCTTACTGAATTGAAATCGTCAGGGGTGAGACCGAGTTCACCCAGCCTTTTCCCATAGAGGTCACTCTTGAGGGCAATCTCGATGGTTTTCTTGAGTTTTTTCACCTGAAGTTGCTCCAATTGCTCGCGGGGCATGGTCTCCAGTTCCGGCTGCCAATATTCGCCGTGTTCGGCACCGGTAGGATAGTTTTCTTTGTTCATTTCTGTTCTTTAAGAATGTTCATTTTACGATTTCGGGTGCAATATTAGCAATTTTTTCCGAGACCACCAAATTTTCGGGCCATTCAATTCAACATGCTGAAAACGCAAGAGCAAACGAACGAACAGTTGAACAGTTTCGTATTTCGGGTAGAAAAAATGTTCTTAGAAAAGTTAGTTATATATATAATTATAATTATATATATAACTACTATTAAATATCGAAATTTTGGGAATTGAAAAATAAAAACTGTTCAACTGTTCGTCTGTTCGCCTTACCAGATGCCGAAGCAATTTCCAACCATCAGAAGCAATACTTCCAATGGGCAGAAACGACCTTTCCAATGGGTAGAAGCGTTACTTCTAATGGATGGAAATCATATAGTTGTTAATTTTATCATTTTGCACGTTTATAAGATAAGAAAATACGTGCGCATATTTGTGTATATAAGAATTATTTAGTAACTTTGCACCGTTAAATCAAGAATATAGAAAAAGTCGCATATAAAATGAATAAAAAACCTACGGCAATACTGCTGTTACACTGTCCGGACCAACCAGGAATCATTTCAGAGATAACAAAGTTTATCACAGACAACAAGGGAAACATCGTCTATCTTGACCAGTATGTGGACACGGTGGACTCGATGTTCTTCATGCGCATAGAATGGGAACTTGACAACTTTCTCATCCCACGCGATAAAATTGACGAATACATCACTACGCTCTACTCACAGCGCTATGGCATCACCTTCAACCTCTACTTCAATGACGTGAAGCCCCGCATGGCTATCTTCGTCTCGAAAATGAGCCATTGCCTCTATGACTTGCTGGCACGGTGGAAAGCCGGTGAGATCAATGTGGACATCCCGTGCATCGTCAGCAATCATGAGGATCTGCGCTATGTTGCCCTCCAGTTTGGTATCCCCTACCATGTATGGCGCATCAACAAGGACCATTCCAACAAGGCCGAGGTGGAGGCTGCTGAAATGAAACTGCTGAAAGAAGAGAACGTGACGTTCATCGTGCTGGCCCGCTACATGCAGATCATCTCCGATGAAATGATCGAGGCCTATCCCCACCATATCATTAACATCCACCACTCGTTCCTGCCTGCATTCGTGGGTGCCAAGCCTTACCATCAGGCCTACGAGCGAGGTGTGAAAATTATCGGAGCCACGAGCCACTATGTGACCGCAGAACTCGATGCCGGCCCTATCATCGAACAGGATGTTGTGCGCATCACGCATAAGGACACTCCCGAGAGCCTGGTGCTGAAAGGCCGTGACCTGGAGAAGATCGTACTTTCAAGGGCCGTGATGAAGCACATTGAGCGCAAGGTACTCACATTCAAGAACAAGACCATCATCTTCAGTTAAAGGAATTCGAAAAGAAACATGCAAGTAGCTATCGTAAAATACAACGCAGGTAACATCTATTCCGTGGTGAATGCCCTTCGCCGAATGGGTATTGAGCCGCTGCTTACGGATGTGGCCGAAGAACTCCGGAAGGCCGACCGTGTGCTTTTCCCTGGTCAGGGTGAAGCCCGTGGCGCCATGGAATACCTGAAGGCAAGGCGTCTTGACGAGGTGATCCGCGACCTGAAGCAGCCGGTTCTGGGCATCTGTGTGGGACAGCAACTGCTCTGCCGCCATAGTGAAGAAGGTGATGTGGATTGCATCGGGGTCTTTGATGCAGAAGTGAAGCGCTTCCAGCCCCAGCGTCATGAAGACAAGGTGCCCGCTATGGGTTGGAACAGCCTTTATGACCTGAAGAGCCATCTCTACGAAGGTTTCCCCGAATCGGCCGACCAACAGCAGGCTGCACCCTACGTCTATTTCGTGCATAGCTATTACGTGCCCCTTTGTGCCGACACCATCGCTACGGCCGACTATATCCTACCCTACTCCGCCTCGCTTCACAAGGACAATTTCTACACCTGCCAGTTCCATCCCGAAAAGAGTGGCAAGGTAGGCGAACAAATACTCCGAAATTTCATGGAAATATGATTGAACTGATTCCCGCCATAGATATCATCAACGGTCAATGTGTACGTCTCACAAAAGGTGACTATGACCAAAAGAAAGTCTATAACAACGACCCTGCGGCTGTAGCCAAAGAGTTTGAGCAGCTAGGCTTCCGGCGGCTCCATACAGTGGATCTCGATGGGGCCAAGTCGAAGCATATCGTCAATGATGCCGTGCTCCGTAGCATCACTACCGAAACCAAACTCATCGTGGATTTCGGCGGCGGTATCAAGACCGAGGAGGACATTGAAAAGGCTTTTGAAGCCGGTGCCTCGATGGTGACTGTGGGAAGCATCGCCGTCACCAAGCCCGCTCTCTTCATCCAATGGCTCGAAAAATACGGAGCCGACAAGATGATTCTCGGAGCTGATGTACGCAACGGCATGATCAGCATCAACGGCTGGAAGGAAGATTCCAAAGAAGAGCTGCTTCCCTTCCTGAAGAAATATATCGATGCAGGCGTGAAGAACGTACTCTGCACGGAGATTTCCAAGGATGGCACCCTGCAAGGCCCAGCCGTCACTCTCTATAAGGAAGTGATGAAAGCCTATCCGCAACTACATCTCATAGCTTCAGGCGGCGTTTCCCAAAAGGAAGACATCGAAGAACTGGAGCGCGAGGGAATCCCGGCTGTTGTCTTTGGCAAGGCCATCTACGAAGGGCGTATTGACTTAAAGGAACTTTTGAAATGAACAAGGGATTAGCAAAGCGCATCGTGCCATGCCTGGACGTGAAGGACGGACAGACGGTGAAAGGCACCAACTTCGTGAACCTCCGGCAGGCTGGCGATCCGGTAGAATTAGGCAAGGCCTATTCTGAACAAGGTGCCGATGAACTGGTGTTTCTTGACATCACGGCTTCTTTCGAAGGCCGCAAGACTTTCACGGAAATGGTGACGCGAGTGGCCCAGGAGATCAACATACCCTTTACCGTCGGTGGAGGCATCAACGAACTCTCAGACGTGGAACGCCTGCTCTATGCCGGAGCCGACAAAGTGAGCGTCAACTCTGCAGCCATCCGTCGCCCGGGACTCATTGATGAGATAGCAAACCGTTTCGGTTCGCAGGTATGTGTCTGTGCTATTGACGCCCGACTGGATGATGACGGTTGGCATTGCTATGTGAAAGGCGGCAGGGAGCGCGTGGAACTTGGACTCTTTGATTGGGCCAAGGAAGCCGAGCAGAGAGGTGCCGGGGAAATCCTGTTCACCTCGATGAATCACGATGGCGTGAAGAACGGTTATGCAAATGAAGCCCTGGCACGTCTGTCAGATGAACTGAGTATTCCCATCATCGCCTCAGGCGGAGCCGGAACGAAAGAACATTTCCGTGACGCATTCCTATTGGGTAAGGCAGATGCGGCCTTGGCAGCCTCCGTGTTCCACTTCGGCGAGATTCCCATCCCCGAACTCAAGCACTATCTCCGTCAGGAAGGCATTAACGTAAGAATATAAAAACAACCCGGATTATCCCGGAGATTTCAGAATGTAAGAATTAAGATGAAAGTAGATTTCGAAAAAATGGGAGGCCTTGTGCCGGCAATCGTGCAGGATGCAGAAACGAAGACTGTACTCATGCTCGGCTATATGAATCAGGAGGCTCTCGACAAAACGATAGAAACCAAGAAAGTAACCTTCTGGAGCCGTTCACGCAACGAGCTCTGGACGAAGGGTGAGACATCAGGCAATTTCCTGAACCTGGTCAGCATCGAAAGCGATTGCGACAACGATACCCTGCTGGTCAAAGCCCATCCTGACGGCCCCACCTGCCATCTGGGTACGGACACCTGCTGGGGTGAAGAAAACGAGAAGAACCCCATTCTCTTCCTCTCTTTCCTGCAGGACTTCATCGACAAACGCCATGAGGAAATGCCCGAAGGCTCCTATACGACAAGCCTCTTCAAAAAAGGCGTGAACAAAATGGCCCAGAAACTCGGTGAGGAAGCACTCGAAACCGTCATCGAAGCCACCAACGGCACGAATGAGAACCTCATTTACGAAGGTTCTGACATGCTTTATCATCTCCTCGTATTGCTGACCTCAAAGGGCCTTCGTATTGAAGACCTCGCACTCGAACTGGCCAAGCGGCATGATCCTAACTGGGACAAGCAGCGCCGTGAAGCGAAAGCCGAAGGCAAAATGAAATAAATCCCTTAACCGAGAATTGACAAGATGCTGATCGATTACAAGAAAGTAAATATCTACCAGGATGATGTCTGCGTTTTGAAAGACATCGATTTCCATGTGGACGAAGGCGAGTTCATCTATATCATCGGCAAGGTGGGCAGCGGCAAATCATCCCTGCTGAAAACCACTTATTGCGAACTCGATATCGAAGAGGCTGAAAAGGCCGAGGCTTTGGGGAGAAACCTGCTTGAACTCCGTCGCAAGGATATTCCCGCCCTTCGCCGCGAGATGGGTATCATCTTCCAGAGCTTCCAGCTGCTTCATGACCGTTCCGTGAAGAAAAACATGGAGTTCGTCTTGAAAGCTACCGGATGGAAGAACAAGGATGAAAGGAAAGAGCGTATCGAAGAGGTGCTGGAGGCCGTGGGTATGCTCGACAAGAAGAATAAGATGCCTCATGAGCTTTCCGGTGGTGAACAGCAGCGTATCGCCATTGCAAGGGCCCTGCTCAACAGGCCGAAGATCATCATAGCAGATGAGCCGACCGGCAATCTTGATCCCGAAACGGCAGGTAACATTGTGACGCTCTTGAAGAATATTTCCCAGACGGGAACGGCTATTGTGATGACCACACACAATATGCCCATGCTCGATCGCTTCCCGGGAATCGTGTACCGTTGCAAGAACGGCAAACTCATTGATGTCACCAAGGACTTCAATAAACTCGACCTTACGGAAGATGGCGAGGAAAGTTAAGAGTAAACAGTTAAACAGAGACAAATAGTAAAATTAAAAATAGTAAGATTATGAAGGTAATGAAATTCGGCGGTACGTCCGTCGGCTCTCCTGAAAGAATGAAGAGTGTCTGCCAGCTCGTTACGAAGAGTGGCGAACCCACATTTATTGTACTCTCTGCCATGAGTGGTACGACCAACAGTCTTGTAGAAATCTCTGACTATCTCTATCACAAAAACCCGGAAGGTGCCAACGAGGTGATCAACCGCCTGGAAGAAAAGTATCTTTCGCATGTTGAAGAACTCTACTCCACCGATGAATACAAGGTGAAAACGCGTGAGTTCATTCTGGGTGAGTTTGCATACTTGCGTTCATTCACAAAGGAACTATTCACTTCTTTTGAGGAGAAGAGCATCATTGCCCAGGGTGAGATCATGTCCACGAACATGGTTGTGAACTATCTTCAGGAACAGGGCATCAATGCCATTCTGCTTTCTGCACTTGACTTCATGAGAACCGACAAGAATGCCGAGCCTGATCCCAACTACATCAAAGAGAAGCTGACCAAGGTCTTGGAGGAAAACGAAGGCTATCAGATTTATATCACACAGGGCTTTATCTGCCGTAATGCCTATGGTGAGATTGACAACCTGCAACGTGGAGGATCCGACTATACCGCATCGCTCATCGGTGCTGCCATTGGTGCTGATGAAATCCAGATTTGGACAGATATCGATGGAATGCACAACAATGATCCCCGTGTGGTTGACAAGACCGAGGCTGTTCGTCAGCTTCATTTCGAGGAAGCCGCTGAGTTGGCTTACTTCGGTGCTAAAATCCTGCACCCCACCTGTGTACAGCCTGCCAAGTTCGCCGGCATTCCCGTTCGTCTGAAGAACACCATGGATCCTGATGCTCCCGGCACTATCATTGATAACGTGACCGTGAAGGGAAAGATCAAGGCCGTGGCAGCAAAGGACAATATCACAGCCATTAAGATTAAGTCAAGCCGAATGCTGTTGGCTACCGGTTTCCTCCGTAAGGTGTTCGAGATATTTGAGAGTTATCAGACGGCTATCGACATGGTGGCCACTTCTGAGGTTGGTGTGTCCATGAGTATTGACAACGATGCCCATCTGAATGATATCGTGGATGAACTGAAGAAGTACGGAACGGTCACGGTTGATTCTGACATGTGCATCATTTGTGTTGTGGGTGACCTCGACTGGAGTAATGTTGGTTTCGAGACGATTGCTACCGATGCCATGAAGAACATTCCCGTGAGAATGATCAGTTATGGCGGCAGCAACTACAATATCTCCTTCCTCATCCGGGAGGCTGACAAGCAGCGTGCTCTCCAGTCATTGAGCGACACATTATTTAATAAATAGAATGTATCCCCTGCGGTTTTCCGCAGCACACTTTCGACATCAAACACATGAAAGGCAATTTCCCTATAGAGAAATTCAAACTGAAGGAGACACCCTTCTACTACTATGATTCGGCCCTGCTTCGCCAGACGCTTCGTGCCATTAACGACGAGGTGAGCCGACATGATAACTGGCATGTTCATTATGCCGTGAAAGCCAATGCCAACCCCAAGGTGCTGAACATCATCCGTGAAGCCGGATTGGGAGTGGATTGTGTCAGCGGAGGCGAGATTGAGACCGTACTCAATGCTGGCTTTTCTGCCTCGAAGATTGTATTTGCAGGCGTAGGAAAAAGTGATTGGGAAATCAACATCGGTCTCGATGCCGGCATCTTCTGCTTCAATGTAGAGAGCATTCCCGAACTGGAAGTCATCAACGAACTGGCAGCTGCCAGAGGAAAGGTGGCGAACGTTGCCTTCAGACTTAATCCCAATGTGGGCGCTCATACGCATGCCAACATCACCACAGGTCTGGCAGAGAACAAATTCGGTATTGCCATGGCCGACATGGTGAGCATCATCGAGCATGCCCGCGAACTGAAGAACGTCAGCGTGGCTGGCCTTCATTTCCACATTGGAAGCCAGATACTCGATATGGGCGACTTCGATGCACTCTGCAACCGTATCAACGACTTGCAAGATGAACTTGACCGTCATCACATCCGCCTAACCCATATTAACGTTGGCGGAGGACTGGGCGTTGATTATCAGCACCCCAACCGTGTGTCCATACCCGACTTCAAGGCTTATTTCGACACCTATGCCAGAAAGCTGAAACTTCGTCAGGGACAGACGCTCCACTTCGAACTGGGACGTGCCGTCGTGGCACAATGCGGCTCACTTATCACCCGCACACTCTATGTGAAAGAAGGAGCATTCAAGAAGTTTGCCATTGTTGATGCCGGTTTTACCGACCTTATCCGTCCTGCTCTCTATCAGGCCTACCATAAGATTGAGAACATTACGTCGGATATGCCAAATAGCACATATGATGTAGTGGGCCCCATCTGCGAATCGACAGATGTGTTCGCAAAAGCCATTGACCTGAACGAGGTAAAGCGCGGTGATCTGCTGGCCATCCGTTCAGCAGGTGCCTACGGTGAGATTATGGCATCTCAATACAACTGCCGCCGTCTGCCGAAAGGTTATATCACAGAAGATTTTTAATGACAGAAGAAATATTAGAAGAAAAAACCCCGACGTTCCCTGCCATCTCGATCGTGATGGCTGCTCATGACCACGAACGTGAACTGGAACAGCATCTGCCCATCTTGATGGAGCAGGATTATCCTGCTGGCTTTGAAGTCATCGTGGTGGTCAGCAAGGGTGAAGACGCTACAGACGACCTGTTGGAGAGATGGGTACGGCAATACCCCAATCTCTACACAACGTTTGTTCCGGATTCATCACGCTATATGAGCAAGAAAAAACTGGCCGTCACGCTTGGAGTGAAAGCAGCTAACTACGACTGGGTCTTGCTGACAGAGCCGGAATGTGTTCCAGCCTCGAAAGACTGGCTAAGCCTGATGGCAAGCCATATTTCAGAAGGCATTGACATGGTGATCGGCTATAGCAATTATAACGATGAAGCATCCGACTATCAGCGTTACGAGCGGGCCATGATGCAAAGACGATTGCTGAAAGAGGCAGATAAAACGGCATATCGTACCGAAGGTCATAATCTGCTATTCAGGAAGGACATGTTTATGAACGGTCGTGGTTTCGACGGGAACACCCAGTATGTGCGTGGAGAATTCGATTTTCTCGTGAACAAGTATGCCGAACGTGGCAATTCTGCAACCGAGCAGTCGCCCGAAGCCTGGCTCATAGAGGATGCTCCCACGGAGAAGAAATGGGTGAACCGCCACCTTTATTATATGTGTACGCGCAAGCACCTGAAGCGTTCCTTCCTCCACCGGCTACCTTACAACATTATCCAGACGTTGAAACATATATGGTATGTGGTGCTAATTGCTGCTGCCATTGTGAGCGGAATCCTCCAGGAATGGATTTATCTTGGTATTGCCGTTGCACTTCTGTTACTGACGCTGATAATCCATGCCATCATTGGCAAGAAACAACTGAAACCTTACGAACCCGAAATCCCTGCACTTAAGGTTGTAGGTATGGATCTCAGTCGTGTATGGCGTGCCCTCTATTACAAATACAAGTATCTCAGAGCTGACAAGTACGACTTTACAAGTCACAAACTATGAAAGTATTACACTATAACAATACCGCCCAATCCTTCAAGTCCTTCAAGCTGAAGGCTCTTGCTGAGAACCCTGACATCGTGCACATTCACGTATGTTGGAGTTGGACGGCTTGGCGAGTGATGTTATGGTGCCGAAGCCATCTGAAGCCTGTTGTGATTTCGCCGGGCAAACAATTAATGCCCTGGAATGTACTTCACAACTACTGGCTATGCAAGATGCCCAAGTTGCTTATCTTCCAACGTTGGATGATTAAAAATGCGCATGCAATCGTAGCTGTTACGGAACAAGAGCAACAATACCTGCTCAAGATGGGTATCTATCCGTCAGCTCAGTATGACGAGGCTTGGAACGACCGTGTGGTCCTCATTCCTGATGCTCGCTACACGAACAAGATTACGGAGGAAAGCATGAATGTCCTCTATCTGGATCTCTACCAGAAAGTGCTCGACAGCCATAGTTTTATGGTGATGACCAAAGAAGACAAACTTGCTGAAAACACGCTGTTACGCTTAGGCCTCTCGCAAGACACTGACAGCCAGAGCATTTCTCAGGAAGATGCAGAACGCGTGAATTCACTGTCTCCTGATTCATGGCGAAAGATTCTGCTTCATTCTGAAGAGGAAGGAGTCCTTCAGGAAATTCGTCAGGGTGCCTCATTTCTACAAATTGCTCCACAAGCCATTGCCGGCATTGACCGCTTTCCGTCAAGAGGGAAAAAGAACAACAAACCACTTCCCCAGGACAAAGCCCTGATGAAACCATTCCTACTAAAAGAATATTCCGAGGAAAAGCATGCCAATGATGCAGATGTTCGTGTATGCACGGTGATGCTCAACTTCATTCACGAATTGCAGAAAGGCACTCTATCCCGGAGACATATTGCCGACCTCTACTCTACCCTTCGCTTCACCGATTACAATGAGAAGAAGGTCACGGATGTGCTACAACTACTGAAGGAGCGTAAACTTGCGGCACGTATCTTGCAAATTCTACACGAGTCGTTAGGGCTTGAGGAAGGATTCATGCCGATGGATGCCAAGAATGACAGAGGTACTCGGAAAATAAAGCAAATACTCTATAAAGCAAACATACAATAATAACTTAATAAACAAACGATAACCTATGAGCAACAACATTCAGTACGATATAGAAAAAGACCTGAGATACCTGACCCTGCTTTCACATTCTTTCCCGAATGTGGCAGAAGCCAGTACTGAGATTATTAACTTGCAGGCTATCCTCAACCTGCCCAAAGGCACGGAACATTTCCTGGCTGACCTTCATGGTGAGTTCTCGGCCTTTCAGCACGTGCTAAAGAATGCTTCGGGAAACATCAAACGAAAGGTAAACGAGATTTTCGGCAATGAGATCCGTGATGCCATCAAACGCGACATCTGTACCTTAATATATTATCCTGAGCAGAAACTGGAATTGGTGAAGGCGCAAGAACAAGATCTGGACGAATGGTACAACATCATGATCTACCGTTTGGTCCGGGTTTGCCGCGATGTATCCAGCAAGTACACCCGTTCAAAGGTACGCAAGGCTTTGCCTGCCGATTTTGCTTATGTCATCGAGGAACTTCTTCATGAAAGGACTGACGATCTCGATAAAGCTGCATATGTGGAAGGCATCATTGACTCCATTGTTTCTACAGGGCGGTCGGATGATTTCATCATTGCCATCTGTCACGTGATTCAGCGTCTTGTTATAGATAAGTTACACATCTTAGGTGACATCTTCGACCGTGGCCCTGGTGCACATCTCATTCTCGATATGCTTAAGGGCTATAAAGACTGGGACATCCAATGGGGTAACCACGACATTCTTTGGATGGGTGCAGCCGCAGGTAATAACGCATGTATCTGTAATGTCATCCGCCTGTCACTCCGTTATGCCAATCTTACAACCATCGAGGAAGGCTATGGCATTAACTTGGTTCCTCTGGCCACATTCGCAATGGAGACTTACAAAGACGACCCCTGTACGGTTTTCATTCCGAAAATGAGCGGTGGTGCGGAGGAAATGGATGCCAAGAGTGCTCGTTTGACAGCACAGATGCACAAGGCCATTGCCGTGCTTCAATTCAAGGTGGAAGCTCAACTGTTCCGCAAACATCCCGAATGGAAGATGCTCGATCGTTGCGTGTTGGAAAACATTGATTTCGAGCGCAAGGTTTATGTCGTGGACGGCAAGGAATATGAGATGAAAACCTGCTGCTTCCCTACAATCGACCCCAACAATCCCAATGCGCTTACTGAAGACGAACAGGCTTTGATGGATAAACTCCATCATTCCTTCATGATGAGTGAGAAACTCCACAAGCATATCCGCATGCTGCTCTCTCACGGTTGCATGTACTCCATCGTGAACCACAACCTTCTTTTCCACGCCTCGGTTCCTTTGAATGAAGACGGAACACTACGCGAAGTCAATCTATACAAAGACAGGAACTATAGCGGACGTGAACTGATGCACCAAACAGGTATGATGATTCGGACGGCTTTTCAAGCTGACAGCGACCCCGAAGAACGCCTCTATGCAAAGGACTATTTCCTCTATCTATGGTGCGGCCCAGACAGCATTCTCTTTGACAAGTCCAAGATGGCCACTTTCGAGCGTTATTTCTTGACAGACAAAACTACATTCAAGGAAGAGAAAGGCAATTACTTCAAGCTGCGTGACGATGAACGGATTGTCGACGGGATACTTGATGCCTTTGGCGTAGAGGGAAGCGATCGCCATATCATCAATGGCCATGTACCTGTTCATGCATCAAGCGGAGAGAAGCCCGTCAAGGCAAATGGAAAACTGATGGTGATAGACGGCGGTTTTTCACAGGCCTATCACGCCGAAACGGGTATCGCCGGATACACGCTAGTCTATCATAGCCGTGGCTTCCAGCTTGTTCAGCATGAGCCGTTTACAAGTGAAGAAGATGCTATTAAACGTGGAACCGATATCAAGTCAACCACACAGATTGTTGAAATGAGTGCCCATCGTATGCTGGTGGCTGACACGGATAAAGGTGAAGAACTGAAGAGTCAGGTCGCTGATCTAAAAGAGCTACTCTACGCCTATCGTCATGGTTTTATCAAGGAGAAAAGATAAATATCTTTCTTGCCTCGTAAAAATATCTTTTATGGGGCAGAAAGATATATTTACCTGCGGATGACAATTTCAAAAGTGCTGCATTTCTGAATAGATACGCTGAACGGGTAGACCCATTACATTAAAGTAACTGCCATTGAGTGCCGTAACGCCAATATGGCCGATCCATTCCTGAATGCCATAAGCACCAGCCTTGTCCATCGGGTGATACTTGCTTACATAGTAATTGATTTCATCGCTGGTGAAATCCTTGAAAGTGACGTTGGTGCTAACGGCAAAACGCTTCTGTTTATGAAGCGTGGTCAGACAGACACCTGTTATCACCTGATGTGTCTTTCCGCTCAATTGTCGAAGCATCCGGCAGGCATCTTCTTCATCCTTTGGTTTTCCTAATATCTCATTGCCTAATACCACTACCGTATCAGCCGTAATCACCAGTGTGTCCTCATCAATCAAATTGCGATATGCCTCGGCTTTTTCTTGAGCGATGTATTGCGGTATCTCATCTACAGACAGGTTTTCCGGATAGCTCTCATCTATTCCCGGCAGTACTTTCACTTCAAAATCTATATCCAAACCAGCAAGCAGTTCTTTGCGACGAGGGCTGTTGGAAGCCAATATGATTTTATATTCCTTCATTCTTCACAAAATCCTTTACCATCCAAATGCTTTCGCGTCAGCCATCCATAACCCCTGAGCCTTGAGCACCTGTTCAATGACATCGCGTGCACATCCATAACCTCCGTTCTTATGACTGACGTAAACACTAATTTCCTTTACTTCAGCACAAGCATCGGCAGGACAGCAGGGACAACCCACAATCTGCATGATTTGTATGTCTGGGATGTCGTCACCCATATAGATGACTTCATCATCCTTAAGATTATACTTCTCTTTAAACTCGTCATAGGTTTTAATCTTCACGGCAGCACCCATAAAGATATCCTTCATCCCAAGGCGCTCATATCGGAGACGTACACTCTGAGTGGTGCCACCTGTGATAATGGCAAGATGAAGACCCATCTTCAAAGCAAGTTGAATCGCATAGCCATCCTTGATATTGACGGTGCGCATCGGCTGACCATCATCACTATCCATAGGATTGACGGCAGGAAGCGGAATGGTTTCTGCCGAGAGTACACCATCCACATCAAAAATGATGGCGCGAATCTTTTTCAGGTCATAGTTTATCATGAATACTTTGGCTTAGAAGTTTATAAATCTGTCTTGTATTTTCATTATCAATCAGAGACATCTGACGATTGATTACATTCACATCATATCGTACGGCTGGTCCAGTCTGCGCATCATGTGGCGATAGTTCATGAACCTTGCGGGCAGTTTCGTCAATAAGCGGCAACATCACGCTGAAGGGAATTCCATGAGGCTCAAGTATTTTGGCGGCAAGATCATAGCAGTGGTTCGTAAAGTTGCAGGCAAAGACGGCAGCCAGATGAAGGTATTTCCTTTGCTCCGTTGTGAGTTCGTAAAGACAGTCAGAAACTGTTGAAGCTAGTGCTTTAACGACTTCAAGTGTTTGTTCGTTATTTGCTTCAATAAAAACAGGTACCTCTTTGAAATTCACTTCTTTATTTTTTGAGAAGGTCTGCATCGGATAGAAGACTCCATATTGTTGGGCAAAACCTTTAAAGACATTCATCGGCATAGAACCTGCCGTGTGCAAAAATAACGCATGAGGATGGAGTCTTGTTAATGGCGGAATCAATGATTCAAGGGTGCTGTCCTTTACGGCCAGGATATAAACGTCTGATTCAAGAACGTTTTCAATATCAGTCGTGAAAGATGTGTTTAAATCGGAAGCCAATGCTTTTGCTGACTTCTCGGTCCTGCTCCAAACTTGCACAATTTCGTTTTCCTTGACTGCTACTAATGCCTTGCCAAGATTTGTCATCAAATTTCCTGCGCCAATCAATCCGATTTTCATAGTCTCCGTCAACTCCTAAACCCCAATGACTCAGCTAAAACTTACCTACGTGAACATTCTCCCATTTCAGACGGTCTTCATTCTGAGGTTTGCGTTCATCTGCCTTATGCCCAAAACCTAAGAGACAAAGACAGGATAGGTTTTCAGGAATATCGAGGATTCCACGGATAACTGTATCTGCACTCGTACCATCGGCCAAACCACGTCCACGCATCTGTGCCCAACAGGAACCTAAACCGAGGTCTTCTGCCTGGTATTGCATAGAGATGGCAGCTATGGAACCATCTTCTACCCAACAGTCATTCTGCAAAGGATCACCCAAGACAGCAACAACCATCTTTGCGCCTTTCAAAAACTGGCCACCCATGTCTTTGGCATCAGCAAGTTTCTCAATATCGGCAGGATCATCCGTTACCACAAACTGCCATGCACGCTGGCCCTTTGAAGTTGGCGACATCAATGCTGCACGAAGAATCAGTTTGACGTCTTCAGCCGCTATTTCCTCGTCTGTAAACTTTCTGTGTGAGCGACGCATCTGCGCCAAATCCTTAAAGTCTTTCATTTTCGTATTTTGCGTAATATTGTCAATTTGTTTAGCAAAGGTACGCATTTTCACTTAAAAAGTGCAAAGTTGTTGCAGATTTTAAAAAGATTTATTATTTTCGCGCTGTGATTGAGATACGCATCATCACCAAAAGCGAAGAACTACCCCCTATGGATAGTCGGAATTTCTTCCATAGTCCTGAACTTTTCCGCATTTGTGAAAAAACTTCAGGACAAACTCCTTATATGGTGGTAGCAGAACAAGACGGTGTTGTTGTTGCTCATTTGTTAGCGACTTTGCGACGTCGTGGCTCTTTGATCCCGCCCTATCTCTTCACACAAGGACGAATCTATGGTGAAGGAGAGTACAATGCGAATGTCAATAAAGAGGATGTATTCAAACTGATGCTTTCGGCTATCACGCAAAAACTGAAACGTAAACTCTGCATGAACATCGAATTGAGTGACCTCTCGCAAAAGATGTTTGGCTACAAGCATTTCAAGAAAGAAGGCTATTTTCCGGTTCATTGGATGGAAGTACACAATTCCCTCCACTCCATGCCACCTGAAGACCGACTTGATGAAAAGATGAGCGAGCGCATCAGTCGTATTATTGAACAGGAAGTGGAATTCAAGCAAGTGGAAGATTATGAACAATTCCGCAAATTCTACAAGATGTTCAATCAATTTCCTTCATTAAAAATCCGTCGCTATCTGCCACCTTCAAAACAGTTTTGGGAATTGGGCCAGGGCGATAACTGTCGTTTGTTTGCAACAATCTGGCGCGGCAAGGTTATCGGAGGTTGTGTCTGCATCTATTCCAACAACAATGCCTATCTGTGGTATCTTGCTTCTAAGCGCAAGAGCCATCCACTGCTCTATCCTGCCACAGCTACCGTTTGGGGAGCCATCAGCGACGCTTATGAACGAAAGTTCAGGCACATCTTTTTTATGGACGTAGGACTTCCTTTCAAAAAGAGTCATTATCGCGACTTCATCCTTAAGTTTGGTGGTAAGGAAGTGAGCAGTTACCGATGGTTCCGCTTCACATTTGGGTGGCTTAACCGCTTGATGAGACTGGTTTATAAGGAGTAAATCATTGATTTTCACCTTAAAACGAAAGAAAAAAGGAAAATTATTTGGCCATATTGGGAAAAAGCAGTACATTTGCACCGCTTTTTGCGTACCTACGCGTACGCGATAAGCAGAGTTTATTCACATGTTTAATTATTAATGGGTACTGAGTACCAAAAGTGTTTTTTATTTTATGTCAGATTTTAAGAACGTACAGCCACTGGCTGAATTCGACTGGGAACAGTTTGAGAATGGTTCTTCAGTGAACATCAGCAAGGATGAACTCACCAAGGCTTACGACGAGACCTTGAACAAGGTTAGTGAGCACCAAGTGGTAGATGGTAAGGTGATCTCTGTTGACAAGAAAGAGGTTATCGTGAACATCGGCTACAAGAGCGATGGTATTATCCCCGCTTCTGAGTTCCGTTACAATCCCGACCTGAAGGTTGGTGATATTGTTGAGGTTTATGTGGAGAATCAGGAGGACAAGAAAGGCCAGTTACTGCTCTCTCACAAGAAAGCTCGCCTCTCCAAGAGTTGGGAGCGCGTTAACGCTGCTCTTGATAACGAAGAGGTTATTCAGGGTTACATCAAGTGCCGCACTAAGGGTGGTATGATTGTTGATGTATTCGGCATTGAGGCTTTCTTGCCGGGTAGCCAGATCGACGTTCATCCCATACGTGACTACGATGTATTCGTAGGTAAGACAATGGAATTCAAGGTGGTTAAGATCAACCAGGAATTCCGTAACGTTGTTGTTTCTCACAAGGCTCTCATCGAGGCTGAACTGGAACAGCAGAAGAAGGAAATCATCGGCAAGCTCGAAAAGGGTCAGATTCTCGAAGGTACCGTTAAGAACATCACTTCTTACGGTGTATTCGTTGACCTCGGTGGTGTTGACGGACTCATCCACATCACAGACCTTTCATGGGGCCGCGTAAGCGATCCTCACGAAGTTGTTGCCCTCGACCAGAAGATCAATGTGGTTATCCTCGACTTCGATGACGAGAAGAAGCGCATTGCCCTCGGTCTGAAGCAGCTCACTCCTCATCCTTGGGATGCTCTTGACAGCGAGCTCAAGGTTGGTGACCACGTGAAGGGTAAGGTTGTTGTCATCGCCGACTATGGTGCATTCGTTGAGATTGCTCCGGGCGTTGAAGGCCTGATCCACGTTTCTGAGATGTCTTGGAGCCAGCACCTGCGTTCTGCTCAGGAGTTCATGCACGTTGGTGACGAGGTAGAGGCAGTTATCCTCACTCTCGACCGTGACGAGCGCAAGATGAGCCTCGGCATCAAGCAGCTGAAGGAAGACCCATGGGAGGCCATTGAGGTTAAGTATCCTGTTGGTAGCAAGCACACCGCTAAGGTTCGCAACTTCACTAACTTCGGTATCTTCGTTGAGCTGGAGGAAGGTGTTGACGGTCTGATTCACATCAGCGACCTCTCTTGGACCAAGAAGGTAAAGCATCCTTCAGAGTTCACTCAGGTTGGTGAGGAAATCGACGTTGTAGTGCTCGAAATCGATAAGGAGAATCGTCGTCTGAGCCTTGGTCACAAGCAGCTCGAAGACAATCCTTGGGATACTTATGAGACCCTCTACACTCCTGGAAGTGTTCACATGGGTAAGATCACTGAGATGATGGATAAGGGTGCCGTTATCGCTCTGAACGAAGGTGGTGAAGGTTTCGCTACTCCTAAGCATCTCGCTAAGGAAGATGGTACTCAGGCCCAGCAGGGTGAGGAGCTCGAGTTCAAGGTGATCGAGTTCGTGAAGGAGACCAAGCGTATCATCCTCTCTCACAGCCGCACTTTCGAGGAGGCTAAGGAAGAGGCAAAGAAGGCTGCACGCAAGCGCGCTCCTAAGAAGGAAGACGCACCTGTTATTAACAACGTGGCTGCCGGAACTACTCTCGGTGACCTCGATGCTCTGGCTGAACTGAAGGCTAAGCTCGAAAAGGGTGAGTAAATCACTACTTCTATAAAAAAGAATCCCGCGGTTCATTGAGAATCGCGGGATTTTCTTTTATGTTATATGCGTAGGATGCGAATACCAGGCATCGTAGAATGTTTATATAGATACTGACGAAGCGTTATCGGTTCCTCAATCACCTTATGGTGAATACTCGAAGCATTCAACAGATGAAGTCCGTCCTTATGCCATGAGGCAAAACCGAGATGTTGCGTGTCGAGTCCTTTCTTATTCGTGATGATGACAATCACATCGCCGTCCTTAATCGTATTACGAAGCAAACGGGTGTTCTTGACTTGTGTCTTAGGAATATATCGGTAGCGCTTGCCTTCAATCTTCTTTTCCATTTCACGGATGGCAGGCACCCACTCAGGTCGGTTAGCCAGCATACGGTAATTATTCACATGGGTAGTCATCCAATTAACGCTCACTTTTTGTACGGCTGTGAATGGCGGATTAGGACTCTGCACCTCGTCACACGCACCTAATTGGCGATTGTCTTCCATCCACGAAGTGAAATAATGCAGTCTCTTCGTATAGTGCGGTTCTCCCCCACCCTCATAGCGCAATAATTGCAGTTGCTTGCAATAATCGGCAAAAGTCAGTTTACCGGCTTTCACACAACGATAGAGTGCAAGCACAGTTTCCACGTATGTTGTACAATCCAATTGTCGAAGGTTCACTATGAGCTGTTCATCGTCATTTGGCTCTAATGTATGAGCCACATAAGGAACATTCTTAAATTTTCGGGCTATATATAATATAAGGTTCGTGCCTGCAGGTACCTTACTGGCATCATGAAGGATTTGCATCACGCGTACCGAGTCTTGATGCTCATACTGAGGCAGATGTGCTGACATTGTCAGACTTGCCATTAATAATGCTGCTATGAAAAACTTCCTCATTTCTTTTTCTTGTTGATGTTAAAATATAAACCACCGTAAATGTTCAACGTACCATAGAAATTGTTTGTACGAAAATACTTTGTCTTGTAATTGTAATTATGCATAATGGCACTAAAGCCGGTGAACCATTTGGAAGTGTTGTAAACCAAACCAAGACGGACTGTGAAATCAAGCGAAACGTTCATGATGGAAATGTTCTTCATCACGTTGTAGAATCCAGAGCGATATTCCGATTCAGTCACATTGTAGGAAACTCCTCCCATCAGGCTTCCGCCTGCAAGCAGACATGGCGTGAACACATGGTTATAACCCCAGCCTCCTGAAACTGTGAACGACCGGTAATCCACGCCGTTAATCTCATCACCTCCAAAAAATGATCTCCCGATTGACTCATTCAATTCCGGAACATTGTCTGTGACCTGTTCAATAAACTTGTCGTAACCAATCTTGAACGTATGGTGTGAATAGCCAACACCTGCCATCGCAGATGCTGCACTACGCTTCTGCCGTGTACTCTGACTGAAAGCCGCAGGATACGAGAACTTATGGTGGTTCAGAATGTAATAGACATTAAAGCCTCTAGAGCGTTCTGAAAGTCCTTCCATAGGAAGACCGTTTAAAGGAGACGTGTCTATATCGTTTCCTATGTCAAAATGACGTATCTTGAAATTGCTGCCGTTGTCTATGTAATAAAAGTCAAGCCCCACCTGATTACTATAGAAACTAAGGTCGATATAGGTTCCTTCCGAGGATTTAAACAAGTTCTTCACATCAAGGGTGTAACCCAGGAAAAGCCATTTCCATCCGAAATAGGGACCAATTTTGAAGACAACATCCGGTGAGAGCGTCAGAGTGTGTCCGTTGTCAGCGGTCACTTTCGTATATTGATACACCTGTGTATGCTGGGCCATTACGGTAAAGTCATACTTCTGCGGTTCAATGTAATTCGTATCTTTTTCACTAAATGAACGCAGAATAACGTCGAGTTTTTTGTTGAGACGTTGGAAAAAGTTTTGCTCGTCTTGTTGCAGGGAATCTCTGTTTTCATTCAAGGTTTCACCTCTACCTGACAAGCAGGAAGTCCAAATCAAGAATATAATGACTATACTTTTTCTCACTTCAATTTAGAATTTTCCAAGAATACGATCCAGTACCCAGTTGACAGGCGTAGCCGAAACACTTGTTGCCGTACAGATATCTATGCCCTGCAGGTCTCGGATAACGCTACGGATGATAGGCAGCTGCACATAGGGAGGATTGGGTACGGTTATACTCTTCGTTCCTTCGCTGGTCACCAACAGAATAGGGTCATAATTGAACACTGAGAAACTGAGCATGCCTTCCGTTCCAACCACTTCAATACAGTCTTCCTCGGCAGAATGGTGACCTACGAAACACCATGAACCGGAACCCGGAACTCCATTCTCAAACTGGAAGCAGGCGCTCACACTATCCTCTGCCTCATAGAATCCGCCTCGATTCGTGCTGATTCCAGATGCTTCCGTGATAACGCCAAAGATGTCCTGCATCAAATCCAGCTGATGTGGTGCCAGATCATAGAAATAACCTCCGCCCGCAATCTCAGGCTGAAGACGCCATGGCAGGTTCTTACGCGAAGCATCATCAAATTCACGTGGAGGAACGGAAAAACGTATCTGTACATTAGTTATCTTGCCAATTACCCCATCCGTGATAATCTTCTTCACACGCTGGAAATACGGCAGATACCTTCGGTAATAAGCAACATAACAAGGCACACCCGTCAGTTCACTCACTCGGTTGATGCGCGCACATTCATCATAACTGCTGGCCAATGGTTTCTCCACATAGACAGGCTTACCGGCATGCATGGCCATAATGGCATAAGTAGCGTGGGATGACGGTGGTGTAGCCACATAGACGGCATTAATGTCGGGATCGTTGATGATTTCCTGTGCATCGGTGTACCATTTCGGCACATGATGACGCTCAGCATAAGATCGTGCACGCTTCTCCGAGCGGCTCATCACGGCTATTACCCTTGAACCTTCCACCTCATTAAAGGCAGGTCCCGACTTTTTCTCTGTAACTTCACCGCAGCCGATGAATCCCCAATTAATCTGCTTCATGCCTCTGCGCCCATTAATTTCAATTCATGAGCTTTCTGGCACTCCTGCTCACGGGTTTCGATGGTACCATACATGAAATAGGTAACCATCAGCTCGAACACCGTGAAGAATGACAGCACAAATACGGTCATCACATATACCACATAATAGAGCCACATAAAACCACCGGGCAATCCTGAGGGATCACCTTGAAGCACGCCATTTGTGGAGAGCATCATACTTGTCACCATGATGATAAGCGGCAAGCAAACTATCAGCACAAATGGGAACATCACAAGCCCGGTCAACAATAGTAACACGAAGATGTACCCCCACCGCCGGAGACCTTTCTTGTACGAAGGCCATAATATCTTGCGAAGGCGGCTCTTCACCTCCACAATATATTTCGTCGCCGTATAATAGAGAGGTAACAGCAGCATGAGGACTACCATCATTCCGCAAAGCAGAACTGCCGTTACCTTCATATTGGCATTGGCTGTCATTGCCATAGCAGCCTGGGCATCAGCACCGGTTTTCAATTTCTCCTGAAGATCTGCCATCAGCCAGTTTTCCATCAGCCCTTTAGAAAAGCCGAAAACGAAGCTGACCGCCACAATCAAGATAAGAAAGACCAATGTCAGCTTCAGCATGCGGATGATATTCCACTTCCACGACTCATTGTTGAAAAGCATTGTTGTACGAGAAACATATACCACCTGGGCAGCCGTAACCAAAAGTACTATCGGCGCCCATATCCATCCTAGACTTCCACCACCTTTTATCATCAGCGTATTGGCAACTACCGACAAAGGCAGTACCAAGGCAAACACCAGCGCGGCCCACCACATGTGGCGGAAGATACGGGTGAAGTTAGTCAGAAACATATTGTAGGCCGCCTTCAGCGTAGCTCCAAATCCGCGGTTCTTATAGAGTTCTTCGTGAATGATACTTTCCATCGTGATTCGTTTATATTTTTCTACAAAGGTACACCAAAAAACAAAAATATAGAGAATTAAAGGATTAAAAAAATAAAAATACGTATCTTTGCACTCAGAATATAAACAGATTGATAAAAATGAAACCGCAAAAGATTCTTTTCATCGACCGTGACGGAACGCTCATAGAGGAGCCCGAAGACGAACAAATTGACGCTTTCGAGAAACTGAAATTCGTAAAGGGTATGTTCAGGAACCTTGCCTTCATCCGTGAGAAACTCGACTTCCGCTTTGTGATGGTCAGTAATCAGGACGGTCTGGGAACGGATTCCTTCCCAGAAAACACATTCTGGCCTGTCCACAACTTCATACTTCAGACTTTGGAGGGTGAAGGCATCACGTTCGACGACCAGTTGATTGACACGCATTTTCCTGAGGACAATCATCCCAACCGCAAACCCGGTACGGGAATGCTCGCCGAATATATCAACAATCCGGATTACGACCTGACGGGCAGTTATGTCATCGGAGACCGTGAGAGCGATGCGAAACTGGCTGAGAATCTTGGTTGCAAGTCGCTGATTCTAGGTCATGACGGTATGGATTGGCCCAAGATTGCCGAACTACTCTTTGCAGGTGAGCGCACGGCCAGTGTTCATCGTACCACAAAGGAAACCGACATCGATATCCGCCTTAACCTTGACGGAACGGGAAAGTGCGACATTCATACAGGCCTCGGATTCTTTGACCACATGCTGGAGCAGATTGGCAAGCATGGAATGATGGATCTTTACATCAACACGAAAGGCGACCTTCATGTGGATGAACACCATACCATCGAGGACACAGCCATCGCCTTGGGAGAATGTATCCTCACGGCATTAGGTGACAAGCGAGGCATTGAGCGTTACGGCTATTGTCTGCCGATGGACGATAGCCTCTGTCAGGTGGCCCTCGATTTCGGAGGCCGCCCCTGGCTCGTGTGGGATGCTGAGTTCAAACGAGAGAAAATCGGCGAGATGCCCACGGAGATGTTCCTCCATTTCTTCAAGAGTCTTTCAGATGCTGCCCGCATGAACCTCAACATCAAGGCTGAGGGCGAGAATGAGCATCATAAGATAGAGGGAATATTCAAGGCTTTGGCACGTGCCCTGAAGATGGCGGTAAAGCGCGATATCTACAAGTTTGAATTGCCAAGCACCAAGGGAATGCTCTGATATTCAATCGTTTGCATCCAAATATCAGAAGCCTTCTTTCCAGACTTTAGAAGCATTGCTTCCAACCATTGGAAACGACGCTTCCAACCATCAGAAACATTGCTTCCACTAAGTAGAAACTAACCGTCCACTTAGCAGAAGCAATGCTTCTTTTAAAGGAATCAATAAACACGCGGCCCGAAGATGGTTGTCCCTATGCGGACCATCGTGGAATTGCACTCTACGGCTATCGGATAATCATGGCTCATTCCCCAGGAACGCTCGCAGAAATTGTCGTCTTCCTTGAAATAGCGTTCCTTCAACTCATCAAAGAAATCGGAAGCAAGCATCATCTCAGAACGTATCTGCGCTTCGTCTTCAACATAAGAAGCCATCATCATCAAGCCACAGATCTGAACGTTCTTCAATTCGCGCCATTCGCCGCCCTCCAGCAGTTCGCGGCAGGCATCAAGCGTGAGTCCGTACTTCGTCTCTTCCTCTGCGATATGAAGTTCAAGCAGCACCTTGATTACACGGTCGTTCTTTGCAGCCTGCTTGTTGATTTCCTTCAGTAGTTTCAACGAATCCACGGCCTCCACCATCTGAATGTAAGGCGCAATATACTTCACCTTATTGGTCTGCAAATGACCGATAAAATGCCATTCAATGTCTTTCGGCAATGACTCCACCTTTTGGCGCAATTCTTGCTCGTGACTCTCTCCGAACACCCTTTGGCCCTCCTCGTAGGCTGCCATGATATAATCATTAGGGTGATATTTGCTGATGGCCACAAGTCGAACGCCATCCGGCAAATCGCCCAATACCTTCCGCAGATTTCCCTTTACGTCGTACATCACCTGAAACTTGGAACTTGAAACCTTAAACTTTAATCTTTCTTCGCTGTATGCTCGAAAACATCCATAATGGCCGTTTCGGCAACGCTTGCGATGATATAGTCGATCATAGTGCCACCCATCACCTCTTCGATGTTCTTCACGGCCTGCATAAAGTTGGCTGCCTGCACCAGATAATAAACGGAGGTGCGCTTCTCTTTCTCTGTCTTCTCATCGAGTGTGATGAATTGCAGTTTGGCCTTGTACCATTTGTCAGCAGAGTCCAGATCGCTGAAAAATATTTCTTTATAGGAGGCTTCGGCAATACCCTTCACATCGAACTCACCACTCACGTAACTCGACATCTCCTCGGTGATACGTTCTTCGGCTTCTGTGAAACTCAAGGCGTCTACCACGTAAGTCTCAGGAACGGGCTTCATCGTGCCGTCCTCCATCATTTTGTCATACTTGATTTTTGTCTCAAACCACTTTGATGCAATACTTCTCATTGTCTTTTTATTGTTTATTTGTTGTTATATTCATTGATCAGTTCAAGGAACAGCATTGGATCTCGCTGTATTTTGTCCCATAACTTCTGACCTCCTTTCAGCACACGTTTGTCCAGATACTCCACTAAATCCTTGCGGGCAGTCTTCTTATAGCGAATGCGCATCGCATTGAGCGAAATCACGTTGCCGGTCATAAAAGGAATGATAATATCTTCACCCGCCAAATTTACGCCGAAGATAGTGCTCACCGTGAGTGAGCCTAACTGCATCTGCTGGCTGTCAACGCCGTTCCACCAGTAGATGGTGCCTTCGTTAGTGGTTCCTTCAATGTGTACGAACTGGCGCTTTACCTTTTTCGGAGAGAATGTCGTAGGATTAGCCACATCGGCTGAAACCACGTTCTCATTGAGCGTACTCTGCGGGTTTTTCATCACAAAGTCAACGGCTTTCACGTCGTCGGCAGTATATTCCCGTTCCACGCCATTTTCAATCATCCGGAACTTGCGGTTCATCACCTTAAAGCCGCCTCCGTCGCTCCAATAGCGGGTAACATTGCCCTCCTTTTGAGTACCGTCGTTCATCGTCACCCTTACACGGCTCATTTCTGATTTCTGGGCATTGGCCTTCAAGGGTGAAAGCAACAGTCCGATGGTGACCATCAGACCATAGACAAACATATTGCGGGCAGTCTCTCCGAGAATCATATTCAGCTGGCGCCCGTGATTGATTTTCTTCATCTTCTTATAGGTTTGGAAATGCATAAAAATATAGAGAACAGGCAAGATGGCGGCAAAAGGATGGCCGTTAAGAATGAACACCATTCCGAGCACAAAAGCCAGTAAGCCTGCCCATAGATACATCCTTTCACCTCCGTGTTCCCCTACTCTCACTACCAGCGTTATCTTGCCTGCACGACGGTCGTTGTCGCGGTCGCGGTAGTTGTTGATGAGTAGCAGCGTGTCGATGACAAGGCCGCAGGCCAAAGAAGCAATAAATACCTCCCACGTCACCGTCTGCATCTGCAAGTAATAGGTAACGCTGACGGGCACGATTCCAAAAAAGACGAGCACCAACAAGTCACCCAGTCCCATGTAACTCAGATGGGTGGTATAGAGGAAACAGAAAAACACGCATAGCAAACCGACGACAACCATTTCCCAACCTCCATAGTAAATAAGCGGAAGTCCGATAATGCAGCCCAGTAGCGTTGTAACACCCATCGCCACACGCATTGCCTTGGCCGTCACCCAACCATTGGCACAAGCACGTCGCGGGCCAAGTCGTTCTTCATCATCAGTACCTTTCATAAAATCGAAATAGTCGTTCACGAAGTTCGCGTCAATCTGCATCACGAAAGCGAAGAGCATACAAAGCAGGGCTGGCAGCCACAAAAAGGGATGCTCTGCCGAGCAGTCAGCCCATGCCAGCGCCAGCGCAATCATCACAGGCACGGCAGCTCCCGTCAATGTCTTCGGACGTGCAGCTAGCATCCACGCTTTTGCGGAATTCAATTTCACATTATCTTCGTTCAAGGCATTTCTCATTTTCAGAAAATTTCTTGCAAAGTTAAACATTTCTCTGTATATTTGCAAAAAAATAAGGAGCATTTCATGGAAAATAACGTTAGCCTTGACCTGATGGAATTCATCGAACAGAAGATTCTGCCTCGTTATGCAGAATTCGATAAAGCTCACAATCTTGCTCACGCCAATGGCGTCATCAGCCGTTCGCTGGAGATTGCGCGACGTGCTGGAGCTGACCTCAATATGGCCTATGCCATTGCTGCCTATCATGACCTAGGACTCGAAGGGCCACGGGCTATTCATCATCTGACCAGCGGAAAAATACTTATGGCCGATGCTCGTTTAAAACGTTGGTTTTCAATGAATCAACTGAAAGTCATGAAAGAAGCTGTAGAAGACCATCGAGCCTCTGCTAGCCATGCACCACGAAGCATATACGGAAAGATTGTTGCTGAAGCAGACCGCGACATGGAACCTATCAGCGTATTCCGCCGCACCGTCCAATTTGGCCTCTCCCATTATCCCGAAAAATCGAAGGAAGAACATTGGCTTCGCTTTATGGGCCACATGGACGAGAAGTATTCCAACCATGGCTATATCCGCCTGTGGATGCCCAATTCTCCCAATGAGGAAAAACTGAACGAAATCCGTCGCCTGATTTCCCAGCCCCAAGAACTCCGCAAAATCTTCGACCGTCTCTACGAGGAAGAAACTACTGCATGAAATACATATAATATATGTACGCGAGAGCCGCAATAATTGCCAGCATGATTACCGACTTAAGCAGGCAACTCACAACTTTCTTCAGCAGCACAAATGCTACAACGATGACCACAAGGGCGAAAATATAAAAATAGTAGTCTTGCATAACACTTTATTTAATTAACGATTTCACCTAAAAAGATCAGTGAAGGACTTGGGGAACGGTGTCTCGAACTCCATCCGCTTGTGGGTGACGGGATGCTCGAAACACAGAAGGAAAGCATGGAGACAGAGACGTCCTACCGGGTCGCTGCCGTCTCCGTATTTGATGTCGCCACAAACGGGATGGCCGATATCAGCAGAATGCACGCGAATCTGATTCTTGCGGCCAGTCTCCAACTTATATTCCACAAGTGAGAAATCACGCGAGCGGTCAAGGGTGAAATAATGCGTGACAGCCAGCTTCCCACCATTGTCAGTAGGCGATGAATACGTAATGTAGGCCTTGTTGTCTTTCAAGTAACTTTGAATGGTACCACTATCCTGTTCCATCTGTCCACTTACCACGGCCACATAACGGCGGTCATATACCATCTGATGCCATGAATGCTCCATCACCTGCTCAGTCTGCTTATCTTTGGCATAGACCATCAGACCGCTTGTGTCTCGGTCCAGACGATGCACCACATGAGCGTTACATTGCTGGTGTGTCTTACGGAAATAGTCGTCGAGAACCGACTTTACATTTAGGGATGAATGGCCGGCAGCCATGGAAAGAATTCCCACCTGTTTCTCTACCACTACAAGCCAGCGGTCTTCATAGACGATACGCACATAGCGGCTGCGGAGAGTCTCGTTATTCTTCTTCGAACGACTTACGGCAACCTTCATGCCAGGTTTCAAAGGAAAGTCGAACTGCGTCATCTGCTTTCCATTGACTATCACACCCCGACCCTGGAGTGTTTGTTTGATTTTGGAACGGCTGAGCGTCTTCACGTGTTCCAAAAGAAACTCCAGCAAGGGTTGCTCCTGCTCCACTTCGATGGTTTCGTAGTCTCCCTGACGGTTATATGGATTATTGTTGCCCATCATTAATGATCAGTTTTCCTTTTTGTAAATCCACATAGGCCTCCCCACCCTTCTTGAGTTTGCCGAAAAGAATCGCACGCATCAGGAGTGGTTTCAGTTGAGAAGCTATCACGCGGTCCATCTCTCGGGCTCCATACTCACGGGTGAAGCCCTCGTTGAGCAAGTGTTTACGGGCCTCGGCTGAGAGACGCATCACGACGTTCTTCAACGTAAGCTTCTCCTGGAGTTCGCGGAGCTTCTTGTCGAGTATCAAACCAGCCATCTTAAGGTCCATATCATGGAAGACCACAGTTCCTGACAGGCGGTTGATGAACTCTGGTTTGAAGGTTTTCTTCACCTGACGGAGCATTGCCTCACCTCTGCTTGTATTGGCATCAAATCCAACGGCTTGTCCTGCGTACTGGGCACCGGCATTGCTAGTCATGATAAGTACCACATTACGGAAATCAGCCTTGCGGCCCTTATTGTCGGTGAGCGAAGCATAGTCCATCACTTGAAGCAGGATGTTATAGATGTCCTGGTGCGCCTTCTCAATCTCATCGAGGAGCAACACGCAGTTGGGTGTCTTGCGGATGGCATCCGTGAGCAATCCGCCGTCCTCATAGCCCACATAGCCTGCCGGCGAACCAATAAGTTTGGCCACGGTGTGCTTTTCGGTGTATTCACTCATATCAAAACGCACCAACTGGATACCTAGTTCCAGAGCCAATACACGCGCTACTTCCGTCTTTCCCACACCCGTAGGTCCAACGAAGAGTAATGAGGCCAAAGGTTTGTTCTCATCCAGAAGTCCAGCCTTCGACATCTGCACGGCTTCCACCACCATGCGCACGGCATCGTCCTGTCCGTAGATACGCGCCTTGATACGCTTCTCAAGCGTTTCAAGCGTCTGATTGCCGTCTTCCTTGAGTGCCATGGCATCTATTTTGCAGATACGTTGGAGGATGTCATTGATGAGCGCTTTGTCTACATATTGGGTTTTCTTATCAGTAGGATGTATCTCACGATAGGCACCTGCCTCGTCAATAAGGTCGATGGCCTTGTCGGGGAGGAAACGTTCATTGATATATTTCGCACTTGCCTCCACGGCATAGGTAATGGCTTCCTTCTTATACTTCACATGGTGAAAGGCCTCAAACTGTTTCTGCAAACCCTCAATGATACGGATGGTCTCTTCGACGGTTGGCTCCTGAATATCTATCTGTTGGAAGCGCCGAACGATTCCTCTTGACTTTGAGAAGTAGCGGTTGTATTCGTCATAGGTGGTTGAACCGATGAATCTTATGCTACCCTGTTCCATATATGGTTTGAGCATATTGGAAGCATCCATCGAGCCATCGCTGCCGCGACCTGCACCAACCAGATTGTGAATCTCGTCGATATAGACGATGGCGTTGCCAACCTTCTGGACGCCCTCCATCACCTGCTTGATGCGTTTCTCGAAATCACCACGGAACTGAGTTCCGGCGAGCATCGTGCCAAGGTCCATCTGGAATACCTTACAACCTTTCAGACGTTCTGGGACGTCACCCTTTTCAATACGCGCTGTGAGTCCATATACCAGAGCGGTCTTTCCCACGCCGGGTTCTCCCACATGAAGCGGATTGTTCTTGTCTTTGCGGCAAAGAACCTGGATGGTACGCTCCAATTCCTTATCACGTCCGATCAACGGATGATGTTCTGCCACAGTGTCATTGAGGCAGGTAACGAGACGTTTCCATTGCTGGCGATCATGGCTTTCCTCATCCTCCATATCCGATTCCTCTCCGTCATTATCCGTATCTTCATAATAGGAAATAAGCTCGCCCATAAATTCCTCCACATTTTCGGCAAGTTCCTTCTTCAGCATATAGGCGGCCCAGGAGTCTTCAAGTCCTAGTAGCGCTCTGGTCAGATGAGGAACGTCCAGCTTCTCCGCACTTGAATAGGACACGATATTATAGGCTGCCTCCAGAAGCTGAGCGAATTGCTGCGAAGTCTCAGGCTGATAAACCATGTCTTTAGGCACCTTCTCCATCTTGGAAAGATATTCGTTGAGGTAAGGAACCACGATGGTCAGATCTGCATAATAATCGAGTGCCGCCGCAAAACGGTCCTGTTCGAGCAGTCCATAGAGCAGATGTTCTGGAGTTACGAACTGATGGCGCAAATCCACACACTTCTTCATCGTGTCCTGAAACACCTGGTCGGTAAATTCTGTGTTCGGTATCTTTGGCATAACTAAAATCTCTTATTATTCGGGTTCGTAAGTAAGGCGCAGGGGAAAGCCTTCTTCACGAGCCATGCGCGTAGCCTTCTGCACCTTGCTCACCGCAATATCATAACTATAGATGCCCACCACAGCCTTGTCGGAATGGTGTACCTGCAACATCAGGGCTTCGGCTTCGGCCTGATTCTTGAAGAACACTTCCATCAGTATTTTCACGACAAATTCCATCGATGTGAAATCGTCGTTATAGATCGTCACCTTGTAACGTTTAGGCTCCCTGATGCCCGTCCGGCTCCGTTCCTTGATGCTTGATTGTTCTTTTGACATGCTGTTCTGTTTATGATTTGCATACAAAGGTAAGCAATATTTTCAATTTAGCACGCTACTTTAAGAAGTTTTTAGTACCTTTGTACATCTTATGGTAATACAACTCGATAAAGGACTATGGTTTCCCGATCCTCGTTTTGGCGAAGAGGATGGGCTGATTGCGGTGGGCGGCGACCTCAGCGTTGATCGTCTTCTGCTAGCCTATAGCAACGGCATCTTCCCCTGGTACAGTTTCCGCGACTATGACGAGCCGCATTGGTATTGTCCGATGAAGCGCTTTGTAATCTTCCCCGAAGAAATCCATATCTCCCACTCCATGCGCTCTTTGATCAACAAGAACTGCTATCAAGTGACCGTCAACAGGGATTTCGAAGGTGTAATCAATAATTGCAGTCGTCTGCGTATTGAGGAAGAAGGAGCCTGGCTGGGTGAGGAAATGATCAAGGCTTATACAGAACTCCACCGCCAACACCTGGCCGCAAGCGTGGAAGTTTGGGATGACGACAAACTCATTGGTGGTCTCTACGGTGTCACAATCGGACGGTGTTTCATCGGCGAAAGCATGTTCTCCTTAAAACCTAATGGCAGCAAATTAGCACTCATCGGTCTCGCCCATGTGATGGAGAATGCCGGTGGAAAGATGATTGACTGTCAACTGGAAACGCCGCATCTCAAGAGTATGGGCGGCCGCTATATCAGTTATGAGGAATACATGAAGATACTGAACGAAGAATAAACAAGAAATGTTTGAAGAAACTATCTTTTGATTATTATTAGAAATAGACGGGGAAATGTCACAAGATAGAGAGAAAGATAGAGGGAAGATAGAGGGTAAAAAACAATATTTCGTGTATGGAGATATCATCCGACAGGGTACAAAGTAAGTTAGTTTGCACCTCAAATAACCATCAAATGAACATCAAAACATCATCAGCTGAAGAACAAACTAACTTACTTTGTTCTTATATTATGAAAAAGGGTGCACCCGAAGCCAATCATATTCGGATGCACCTTGTATTTGTCGATAAGTTGACTTTACACAATCTTGTAACGGATACGAAATGCCATACGGTCATTGTCCCAATTAGTGCCAAGCATTTCGAAACGACCGATTTGAGATGTACTGCGCACATGCTTTCCGATACAGGGACATACGTCATAGTCGCCGATGCGCACCAGCCGGATGGTGTCGCTGGCATCAGTTGGCAAACGCTCAAGGTCCATACGGGATTCCGGTGAATCCTCTTCTGCCTCCATTACAATACCTTCAAGTTCGGCACGCGTCACAAACTGAAAGGTAACAGGCAGATCCTGCTCTATGAGTTCGTTCATCTGACGCTCAATCTCGCGCTCCTCCTTACGGTCGGGTTTGTGGTCGAGTATGTAAGAGATTTTACTCTTCTTGCGCTCAATATGTGCATTGTTCGAACGTTCGCAACTGAACATCCGCATCATCAACTGATTGAGCAGATGCTCGGCCGTATGGGCAGGCGGGAACTCGTCCTTATTGTGGTCGTTTAATATATAGTCTTCCATATCAAAACTTCAAAACCGTGGCACCAAGTGCTGGAACGGTGAGTGGGAAATCAACGTCGGGAGTCAGTTCCAAGAAACGGTCCTCGCCAGTAAGCAATTCCCTGACTAGGAGATCACCAGTGGGTAATCCAAGGAAATCAACGGCATGCTTCGGGATGTTAACACTGACCCTGCTGGGTTCTTCACCGAAATTGACAAGGATAAGCAGCGAATCCTTATCTGCCTTGCGGAGGAAGGCATAGACGTGCTGACGGTCGAAACAGACGCTCTGCGCATACATCAGGTCGTAGAACTGTCCTTCGCGTATTGCCTTTTCGCGCTGGGCCAGATTCACGATTTGACGATACTGCTGCTCCAAAGATTTTTCGTCAGTCGTCAGTTTGCGGCGATGATAGAATCCGCGGCGGATGGTATCTACACACCAATAGTCGAAAATGGTGGTACGCCCATCTACACCGGAGAATCCTTCTTTGTCCATACCACGTTCACCATATTCCTGTCCGCAATAGATCATCAACGGATTCTGATGGAGCCAAGCGCTGACCATCATTCCCGGTATTCCCTTACGGGCATCACCTGCAAAGAAATCGCTGGCCACTCGCTGCTCGTCGTGGTTCTCCAGGAAGTAGAGCATGTGCTGGCGGATATCATCCGTGGCCTGCCATTCATAGGTAATCGCAGAAGCCGGACGATGGCCACATATTACATCACGCAGACAGTCGTACATGCCCACCTTGTCGTAGAGCAGGTCGAAACCGGCACCGAGATAGTTGCGATATTGTTGTGGATTATAGACCTCTCCGATAAACTGAATCTCCGGATATCGGAACTTCACCTTATCGGTAGCCCATGCCCAAAAGGCAGAAGGCACCATTTCGGCCATGTCGCAACGGAAAGCATCCACACCCTTCTTTGCCCAGAAGAGCAAGATGTCGGTCATCTTGTTCCAAGTATCGGGAATGGGGTCGAAATGCTCCGAACGCCCACCGGCATCACAATAGTCAATGCCGTAGTTGAGCTTTACCGTCTCATACCAGTCATTACACGTGGGACGATTGGAAAAACGATCATTGCCCGTAGCCTTTGCGGGATTCTCCCTGTAGGTCTGTTCAGGACGGAACTCGGTCAGGTCAAGCGGTTGTCCCCAGCAATAGTAGAAGTTATTCTGCGCTGAAAAATGCCATCCCTGATTGTCGTCCTCTCCGAGGTCCTTCACATCTTCGGGCTTGGCTATACTGTAGTATTCACGTGCTACGTGATTAGGCACGAAGTCCATCACCACTTTCAGGCCAACCTTATGGGTACGCTCAATGAGAGCCTCCCACTCGCCCATGCGTTTTTTAACGTTGGTGGCTAGGTCGGGATCAATGTCGTAATAGTCACAGATGGCGTATGGAGAACCTGCAATGCCTTTCACTACATCAGGATGTTGACGGGGAATTCCATAACGTGAATAATTGGTGACGGATGCATGACGGATGACGCCCGTGTACCACACGTGCGTCACCCCCATGTCCTTAATTCTTTTCAGAACCTTTGAGTCAATGTCATTCAGTTTTCCACTACCGTTTTTGGCCAATGTTCCCCACTCCTTGCGGGTGGTATTCTGATTGCCAAAAAGTCGCGTGAATATCTGATAAATTACAGTCTTCATTCTCCTATGCCGTGGGCAGAAACCTCACGGTTGATTTTGGCAATCATACCCTGAAGAGCCTTTCCGGGACCACACTCCGTGAAATCGTCGGCGCCATCGGCAATCATATTCTCCACACTCTGCGCCCAACGGACGCTGCTCGTAAGCTGGGCAATCAGGTTCTGCTTAATATCTGCAGGATCAGTGTGAGGCTTGCCGTCCACATTCTGATAGACGGGACACTTGGGAGCCTTGATTTCTGTAGCCTCGATGGCAGCCTGAAGTTCATCCTTGGCAGGCTGCATCAGCGGAGAATGGAAAGCGCCACCCACCTTCAGCACCAATGCACGTTTGGCACCGGCAGCCTTCAACTTCTCGCAAGCCTCTTCAATGGCCTCGATATTACCGGAGATAACCAACTGTCCGGGGCAGTTATAGTTGGCAGGTACCACAACTCCCTTGCCTTCCTTGGAAACCTCATCGCAAATCTGCTCGATGGTCTCAAAGGGAAGAGCGATGATTGCAGCCATCGTAGAAGGTGCAGCCTCGCAAGCCTTCTGCATGGCCATGGCACGTGCATAAACAAGTTTCAATCCATCCTCGAAAGAGAGGGCTCCAGCAGCAACCAAGGCGGAGAACTCACCAAGTGAATGACCGGCGGTCATAGCTGGTTGAAAGGCATCGCCCATACAGAGGGCGCTGATGACACTATGAAGGAAGACGGCAGGCTGAGTCACCTTTGTCTGTTTCAATTCATCGTCTGTTCCGCTGAACATGATATCGGTTATGCGATAACCGAGAATGTCGTTAGCCTTCTCAAAAAGTTCTTTTGCCAATGGGTTGTTGTCGTATAGGTCTTTACCCATACCTACAAACTGAGCTCCCTGTCCGGGAAATACAAATGCTTTCATTTTTCTTTTTTACCTTATTATTAATTAATCTAATGTATGGAACATTAATTTCTTTTCGGTTACTAATCCAACAATGTGGTGGAACGCACACGCGAAAGCGTCTCTGGCGTCATCTGCAAATAACTGGCAATGAATACTAGCGGCGCGCGAAGGGCAATCTGGGGTGACAGCTTGCACATACGACGATAACGGTTCTCCGCACTCTCAAAGCGTACCAGATCAGCGTGAACCTGAGAAAGAATCAGGCTCTCTTCCAGAATCTTACGGTAAAGAATCTGGATGTTCACATTATGAAGGGCTACTTCCTCAAGTCTCTTCTTGGGAAGTTCATAGATAATAGCGGGCTCGAGGGCCTCTATCTGCAGATTGGAGGGCTTCTCCTTGAAAAGACTCTCGATGCTCATCATGATGGTACCCTCAACGGCGAGATACTCAGTCACCTCTTTGTTATTCTTGTAATAAAACTCGCGCACGAGTCCCTTCTCAATATAGTAAATGCTTTGGCTTATGTCGCCCTCAGAGAGAATCATTTCTCCCTTGGCATATTTCTTTGGTACCAACACACTCTCAAGAATGTCCAACTCGTCATGTGACATCGTGCTGTACTTACGGGCGAGTTCTCTGGCGACATCTCGCGTTGTAGTCTGCAATTCTTTCATTGTTTCGGATAATTAGCTGTAGTTGATATTCTGTTTAATCAAGTTTGAGTACGGCAAGGAATGCCTTCTGTGGCACCTCCACATTGCCTATCTGCTTCATGCGCTTCTTGCCCCTTTTCTGCTTCTCCAGCAGCTTGCGCTTACGGCTCACGTCACCGCCATAGCATTTGGCCGTCACGTCTTTACGAACCTGTTTCACTGTTTCGCGGGCAATAATCTTAGCACCAATGGCTGCCTGAATGGCAATATCGAACTGCTGACGCGGAATGAGTTCCTTCAGCTTCTCGCACATACGGCGCCCGAAAGTGACCGCATTGTCCTGATGCGTCAGCGTGCTCAAAGCATCAACGGGCTCGCCATTGAGCAGTATATCGAGCTTGATGAGTTTTGAAGGACGGAAACTATCCACGTGATAATCAAAGGAAGCATAACCCTTCGAAATACTCTTCAGTTTGTCATAGAAGTCAATCACAATCTCTCCCAACGGAATCATAAAGTGGAGTTCCACACGGTTTCCCGAGACATATTCCTGGTTAATGAGTTCTCCGCGCTTGTCGAGACACAGTTTCATAATCGGTCCGATGAAACTGGAATCCGTAATGATGGAAGCACGGATATATGGTTCCTCAATGTGATCTATCATCGTCTGGTCAGGAAGACCCGAAGGATTGTGTACTTCCTTTGAGCCGCCCTGTTTGTCGTAGACCATATAACTTACGTTGGGCACCGTGGTGATGACATCCATATCAAACTCGCGGTCAAGTCGCTCCTGCACGATTTCCATATGAAGGAGGCCAAGGAAACCGCAACGGAATCCGAAGCCGAGTGCTACGGATGACTCTGGCTGGAAGGTAAGCGAAGCATCGTTGAGCTGAAGCTTCTCAAGAGAAGCACGGAGATTCTCGTATTCCGTAGGGTCAATTGGATAGACTCCGGCAAACACCATCGGCTTCACTTCCTGGAAACCTTCAATGGCCTTCTCGCATGGGCGCTGTATATGTGTAATGGTATCACCAACCTTTACTTCCTTGGCATCCTTAATACCACTAATGATATAGCCCACCTCACCTGTTGACAACACGTTCTTTGGAACCATATCCATCTTCAGCACGCCGACCTCGTCGGCATCATATTCCATTCCTGTATTAAAGAACTTCACTTTATCACCCTTACGGATGCTACCGTTCAAAATCTTAAAGTAGGCAATAATACCTCTGAAGGAATTAAAGACAGAATCGAAAATAAGTGCCTGAAGAGGTGCTTCGGGGTCACCGACGGGATGCGGAATACGTTCCACCACGGCATTGAGTATTTCTTCAACGCCCTCACCCGTCTTGCCACTGGCACGGATGATGTCCTTTCGGTCACAGCCTATGAGTTCCACAATCTCGTCCTCCACTTCATCAGGCATAGCCGAAGGCATGTCTATCTTGTTGATGACGGGGATAATCTCCAGATCGTGGTCAATGGCCATATAGAGATTGGAAATGGTCTGAGCCTGAACGCCCTGCGTGGCATCCACCACCAGCAGCGCACCTTCACAGGCGGCAATGGAACGAGACACTTCGTATGAAAAGTCAACGTGTCCCGGAGTGTCAATGAGATTCAACAAATATTTCTCGCCCTGATACTCGTATTCCATCTGAATAGCGTGGCTCTTGATGGTAATGCCGCGCTCTTTCTCCAGATCCATATCGTCAAGCATCTGCCCCTCCGTTATCTGGATAGTCTCGGTGTACTCCAGCAGACGGTCGGCTAGTGTTGACTTTCCGTGGTCAATATGGGCGATAATACAGAAGTTTCTAATATGTTGCATGCAATCTTTTTCTCTTTTAATTTGCAAAAATACGAATTTTCCTCCTTTTTCCAACATTTCTTTCCGTATTTTTTGCTAATCTGTAGTTTTTTTCTAATTTTGCAACATTATGAAGAAGATTTTATTGCTTATGATGGTGGCTATGGGCCTTACTGCCTGCCACGAGAACCTTGGCGAGCGGGCTGCACGCGAGGCTCAGGAGTTTACGAAGAAATCATGCCCTATTGAGATTGCCGAAGGCATTATCATCGACAGTATGACCTTCGATAAAGCGACAGAGACCGTATATTATTACTATAAACTATCAGGTGTACTCGACACCACGCTAACGGAAGAAATGAAGAAACAGACGAAAGAACTAATGCTCGACGGCCTGCGCAACACCCCTACATTGAAAGCATATAAAGATGCAGGCTTTGGCTTCCACTATATCTTCCGTTCACAAAAGGACAAAAAGAAAGTCCTTCTTGATTATAATTTCACCAAGAAGGACTATTAAACTTTTTCCGTCAGGATTACTCCTCAGGCTTCATATTCGTGTAGACAGTCTGTACGTCGTCAAAGTCCTCCAGTCTTTCAACCATTTTGTCAATGGTCTCGCGTTCCTCGGGAGTAACGTCCTTCAGATCATTGGGAATACGGGTGAATTCAGCACCTGTCACCTCAAAACCGTTCTCTTCAAGATGCTTCTGAATAGCACTGAACGATGAAGGATCACCGTAGATGGTGATACTGTCCTCTTCCTCATCTTCGTCGAACTCATCCTCCACTCCATAGTCAATCAAATCGAGAATCAGCTCGTCCATGTCAAGACCATCTTTCTTCTTGAAGGTGAATACGCTCTTGTGGTCGAAAAGGAACGAGAGCGAGCCCTGAGTACCCAAGTTACCGTTGAACTTGTTAAACACCGAACGTACATCGCCCACCGTACGGGTGGTATTGTCGGTCAGGGTTTCCACGAATACGGCAACTCCGTGAGGACCATATCCCTCGTAAGTTACCTCCTTGTAATCACTCTGGTCCTTACCCATGGCGTTCTTGATGGCACGCTCGATATTGTCTTTCGGCATGTTTTCACGCTTGGCGTTGGCAATACAGGCACGGAGTGCAGGGTTCATGTCGGGTTCCGGACCACCAGCCTTCACGGCAATGGCGATCTGCTTACCAATCTTTGTAAATGTCTTGGCCATATGGCCCCATCGCTTCAGCTTAGCTGCTTTACGATATTCAAATGCTCTTCCCATTGTTTGCTTTTATTTTACGTTTTTACTCTTGTCTAATTATCGCAGTTCGGCATTCAGCTGTTTCTTCAGATTCTGAATGATTTTCTGCATCACGGCGTCGATAGCCTTGTCATTGAGTGTCTTCTGTTCATCCTGTAGGATAAAGTTCACGGCATAGCTCTTCTTGCCATCAGGCAGGTTCTTTCCTTCATAGACATCAAAAAGTTCCACTTTCTTCAGCAACTTGCGCTCGGCATTATAAGCTATCTGCTCAACACTTGCAAACTCCACACTCTTGTCGAGGAGCAGAGCCAGGTCGCGACTCACGGCCGGATACTTGGAGATCTCCTTGAAGCCAACTTTCTGCTTGCGCACGGCCTTTGTCAACTGGTTCCAATAGAGGTCGGCAAAATAGACTTCATTGTCGATATCAAACTTTTTCTGAAGGTTTCGGGCCACGACACCCATCTCCACAAGTACCTTTCCACCACGATTCTCCACGGTGATACCCTTCGAGAAGATGTTGTTCTCGCTTTCCTTGAAGACCACGGCTCCCATAGGCAGACCAATACGGTTCAGGACATTGATGACATAAGCCTTCAACTCATAGAATGAACTCTGCTCATCGGGATGTGCCCAAGAACCTTCTACTCGCTTTCCTGTCACCCAGAGTCCGAGATGGCTCTCTTCAGAGTAAGCCTTCATCGGATTCTCGGCATCAGCCTTTTCATTGAAATGCTGATAGGTATTACCGAACTCAAAGAATTTCAGATTGGGATTCTTGCGGTTGGCATTGTGGGCGATACTCTCCAGACCGCCGAAGAGAATGGACTGTCGCATCACATTCAGATCGCTCGATAGCGGATTCACGATGCTCACCAATCGATCTTTGGGATAGCAGTTCAAATCCTCATAATAGGCTGCCTTTGTCAGCGAGTTGTTCAGAATCTCATTGAATCCGGCACCCACAAGTTGCTCACCCACCAGGTTTTCCAGTTTATGTTTCTGGTCTTCCTCCCCCTTGATGACAAGCGAAGACTTCAGCTGTTCAGGCATTTCTACATTATTATATCCATACACACGTAGAATGTCTTCCACCACGTCACAAGGACGCTGAACATCCACACGATAGGCAGGAACTTCAAGTTGCAGTCCCTCAGCATTCTCAGCCTTGATAACCATCTCCAAAGATGTCACAATGTTCTTGATGGTATCATGCGGAATCTCCTTTCCGATGAGTTGGTGCACATAATCGTACTTCAAATCAACATTGAAGTTTGGAAGAGGCTCGGGATAAATATCCTTGATTTCCATAGAAACCTTTCCGCCTGCCAATTCCTTACAAAGCAGGGCTGCCTGCTTCAGGGCATAGATGGTTCCGTTAGGATCAATGCCACGCTCGAATCGGAAAGAAGAATCAGTAGAAAGGCCATGGCGACGGGCGCTCTTACGAATCCATGTGGGATGGAAATAAGCAGACTCCAGCACCACGTTACGGGTGGTCTCATAAGTTCCACTACCCTTACCGCCAAACACGCCGGCAATACACATTGGCTCCTCTGCATTGCATATGGCCAAGTCGCGGTCACTCAGTTTGTGCTCTTCACCGTCAAGCGTGACGAAAGGAGTTCCCTCAGGCATGGTCTTCACAACAATCTTATGGCCAGTTACCATATCTGCATCAAAGCAATGCAGCGGCTGTCCATAGGCCATCATCACATAGTTAGTGATATCCACGATATTGTTGATAGGACGGAGCCCAATAGCATTCAGTTTATTCTTCAGCCAATCGGGCGATTCCTTTACCTCACAGTCAGTTATACTCACACAGGCATAACGTTTGCATGCCTCCGTGTTCTCTATTACGACATCAATGGGGAGGTCATGGTTATCAACGGCAAAAGCCTCGTCTAATGGACGGTGAAGACTGGTCTTATAGCCGTTCTGCACCAACCATGCATACAGGTCGCGAGCCACGCCCCAATGTGAAAGTGCATCGGCACGATTAGCGGTAATATCAACCTCAATGAGCCAATCGCTCTCCAGGTTGTAGTATTCAGCGGCAGGCTGTCCTACAGGAGCATCCTCAGGAAGTACGATGATACCATCATGAGAAGTTCCCACACCGATTTCGTCCTCAGCACAGATCATACCAAGGCTTTCCACACCGCGGAGTTTTGATTTCTTAATCTGGAATTCATTGTCACCGTCGTAAAGCACACAACCCAAATCAGCCACAATAACCTTCTGTCCGGCTGCCACGTTGGGCGCGCCGCAAACAATTTGCTGGGGTTCTCCTTTACCAAGATCGACGGTAGTTACATGGAGATGGTCGCTATTGGGATGCGCCTCGCAAGTAAGCACCTTACCCACATAGAGACCTTTCAGTCCGCCACGAATGCTTTGTACTTCTTCAAGTGCGTCAACTTCGAGTCCCTCCGAGGTCAGCGCATCGCAAACCTCCTGGGGAGTCAAGTCGAAATCTACATACTCTTTCAACCACTTATATGAAATATTCATTGCAATGTATAATTTAAATATCTGTTTAAACGGCTGCAAAGTTACGAAAAAAAATTCTTCTGCGTGCAAGAATCTTCGAAATAATCACAGTATCGCCTCAGTTTTATACCCCTATACGATGCAATACGTGAGGTTTTTCTGCGTTATTAAGAGGATATGTGCAAGAAAATAGCCATTCTCCTATTATTCATCGTTTGTGTGTTACATACCAACGCACAGACTTTTACCTTGCAGGGTAAGGTGACGGACGATCAGATGAACCCCGTGGAACTCGCTACCGTCAGCGTACTCTCACAGGGGCGTGTGGCTATGACCAATCTAAAGGGTGAATTCGAAATGACCTTGCGTTCCGAGGATTCCGTTGTGGTGAAGTTCTCGATGGTGGGATACAAGACGAAGACACGCGTACTCCGAAGGCCACGCGGCAAACAGACACTTCAGATACAACTCTATGATGACAACCAACTAGCTGAAGTGACTGTCACCGAAAAGCAACGCCAGCACACAGGAACCGAGCAACTCGACATCAAGGACGTGAAGCAGACGCCTTCCGTTACGGGTAATGCCGTTGAGGAAATGATCCAGTCGCAAGCCGGTGTGAGCTCGCACTCTGAACTCTCCTCCCAATATAATGTCCGTGGTGGTTCATTTGACGAGAACTCTGTTTATATTAATAATGTGGAAGTCTATCGTCCCTTCCTTGTACGAAGCGGACAACAGGAAGGCCTATCCATCATCAATCCCGACATGGTGGAGCGCGTGGGATTCTCTACTGGTGGCTTTGAGGCCAAATACGGTGACAAGATGTCATCGGCGCTCGACATCCAGTACAAAAAGCCCAAACGTTTTGAAGCCAACCTCACCGCCTCTTTGTTGGGAGCAAGCGCGTACGTGGGATTCTCCACGAAAAAGCTTTCTTGGAGCAATGGCGTCAGATACAAGACCAACAAATACCTGCTCGGGTCTCTTGACACCGATGGTGAATACGAACCTAACTTCTTTGACTACCAGACGTACCTCACTTACGAGCCTAACAAACGGTGGACGCTCAAACTGATGGGTGACATTTCGCTCAACCACTACAATTTCACACCCAACAGCCGTGAAACCACTTTCGGTACACTTGTTGACGTGAAATCATTCAAGGTCTATTTTGACGGATGGGAAAAAGACGTGTTCCGCACATATTTCGGTACGGCCAGCCTCACACGTCACTTTGGCGAGAAGACTCATCTCTCGCTCCTTGCCTCTGCATTCCAGACCAACGAGCAGGAACGCTATGACATTCAGGGGCAATATTGGCTCAATCAAACTGAAACTTCGGAAAACCTCGGTGTGGGAACCTATATGGAACACGCACGCAACTACCTGAAGGCGCGTGTGGCCAGTTTCAAACTGATGCTGCGACACAAAGCCAAACGCCACGACATTGAAGCCGGAGTGACCTACAAGATAGAGCACGTGGAAGAGCAACTCAAGGAATATGAGATGCGGGATTCAAGCGGCTATTCCATCCCCCATACGGGCAATGACCTGAAGATGATCTACACGATGGCTGCACGTAATGCACTCGATGCCAACCGCATAGAAGCCTACTTGCAGGATACCTACAAATGGAACAATGCCTCGGAGACCGCTTTCTATACATTAAACTACGGTGTGCGATTCAGCCATTGGAATTACACACGTGAAAGCCTTTGCAGTCCGCGCTTATCATTGGCCATCGTTCCAGCCTACAACAACGACGTCACTTTCCGATTTGCAACAGGTCTCTACTATCAGGCTCCCTTCTTCAAGGAATTGCGGGACACGACAACCCGCGACGGTGTCACATACGCCACCCTGAATCAGAAAGTGAAGAGCCAACGAAGCATTCATTTCATCATCGGCTACGACCATCGTTTCAAGATGATGGAACGGCCTTTCAAGTTCACGGCAGAGGCCTATTACAAATTGCTCGGCAATCTGGTACCCTATACGGTAAGCAATGTGAAGGTTGTCTATGATGCCTCCCAGCAATGTAGTGGCCACGCCATGGGACTCGACCTCAAACTTTACGGTGAATTCGTGCCCGGTGCCGATTCATGGCTCACTTTCTCTCTGATGAACACGCGGTTGAAAATCAATGGTCAAAGCATACCTTTGCCTACCGATCAGCGTTATGGCATGAACCTTTTCTTCACTGATTTCTTCCCAGGAAGCACTCGCTGGAAAATGGCCCTCAAGGTTGTATTTGCCGACGGTTTGCCATTCGGTGCGCCTCACCGTTCGCTCAGCGACACAACTTACCGCATGCCCGCCTACAAACGCGTGGACATCGGCATGAGTTACCGTCTGCTTGACAATCACGACCGTCATAACAAGAAGATGCCATTCCGCAATATCTGGCTGGGTGTTGATGGCCTGAACCTATTTGGCATAAACAACGTGAATTCCTACTATTGGATTACGGATGTTACCAATCAGCAATATGCCGTTCCAAACTATCTCACGGGCCGTCAGATCAACGGTAAGGTGATTTTCGAATTCTGATTGAATCCTCCTATCGCGTATCTACAATTTGTGCGGATGATGCGCACAAGTTGTGCAGATAGGCTGCACAATTTCTGCACTTGGGTAGAGGACTGCAACTCACTAATCAACAAAAGGCACGTTTTAGTTTTGTTTCACACTTAAATAGAAGAAAAGATTTGGTTAAGACACAAAAACTTATTACCTTTGCACCAATATATTTAATTAAATTATACGATTATGAAAATCTCACACATTGAACATCTGGGCATCGCCGTCCAGAGCATTGAGGAGAGCCTGCCGTTCTTTGAGAATGTGCTGGGTCTGAAGTGTTACAACATCGAAGTTGTTGAAGACCAGAAAGTGAAAACCGCCTTCCTGAAGTGCGGTGAAGTGAAACTTGAACTGCTTGAGCCGACATCACCTGAAAGCACTATCCAGAAGTGGCTCGATAAGGGCAACCATGGTGTTCATCACGTGGCTTTCTGCATTGAAGACGGCGTAGCCAACGCATTGGCAGAATGCGACGAAAAGGGTATTCGCCTTATTGACAAGGCTCCCCGCAAGGGCGCAGAGCAATTGAACATTGCATTCCTGCATCCCAAATCAACTGTGGGCATTCTGACTGAGCTTTGCGAACATCCCGAATAAACTAATAGTAAAAGAATAAAGGTTAAACAACTAATATAGAAATGTCACAACAATTAGAAAAGATTAAGGAGCTGATCGCCAAGCGCGAACAGGCTCGTCTGGGCGGTGGTGAGAAAGCCATCGAGAAACAGCACGCCCGCGGCAAGTACACAGCACGCGAGCGTATCGACATGTTGCTTGACGAAGGCAGTTTCGAAGAGGTAGATATGTTCAAGCTCCACCGTTGCACCAACTTCGGCATGGAAAAGAAACAGTATCTGGGCGACGGCGTGGTAGCCGGTAGCGGTACTGTGGATGGTCGTCTGGTATATGTTTTCGCACAGGACTTCACCGTGAATGCAGGTTCGCTCTCTGAGACTATGAGTGAGAAGATCTGCAAGGTGATGGACCTCGGCATGAAGATGGGTGCTCCCGTTATCGGTATCAACGACTCTGGTGGTGCTCGTATCCAGGAAGGTATCAACGCATTGGCTGGATATGCTGAGATCTTCGAGCGCAACATCCTTGCATCTGGTGTGATTCCTCAGATTTCGGTAATTGCCGGTCCTTGTGCCGGTGGTGCCGTTTATTCTCCTGCACTTACCGACTTTACCCTGATGATCGAGGGCACTTCCTATATGTTCCTGACTGGTCCGAAGGTGGTGAAGAGCGTAACTGGTGAAGACGTTGATCAGGAGAGCCTTGGTGGTGCAAGTGTTCACTCCACGAAGAGTGGTGTCACCCATTTCACGGCTAAGACCGACGAGGAAGGTATCGAGATGATCAAGACTCTCTTGAGCTTCATTCCTCAGAACAATATGGAGGAAGCTCCCCGCAAGGAGTGCACCGATCCCATCAACCGTATGGAGAATTCCCTGAATGACATCCTTCCCGATGACCCCAATAAGGCATACGACATGTATCAGGTTATCTCGGCAATCACTGACGACGGTGAGTTCTTTGAGGTACAGCCTAAGTTTGCCAAGAACATTATCGTGGGCTTTGCACGTTTCAACGGTCAGAGTGTAGGTATCGTTGCCAACCAGCCTAATTGCTATGCTGGTGTGCTAGATGTGAACGCATCTCGTAAAGGTGCCCGTTTTGTACGTTTCTGCGACGCCTTTAATATTCCCATCGTGAGTCTCGTGGACGTTCCCGGATTCCTGCCTGGTACTGGACAGGAGTACAATGCCGTTATCCTGCATGGAGCCCAGTTGCTTTATGCTTACGGTGAGGCTACCGTACCCAAGATTACCGTTACGCTCCGCAAGTCATACGGCGGTTCACACATCGTGATGGGCTCCAAGCAGCTCCATACCGACGTGAATTACGCATGGCCCAATGCCGAGATTGCCGTGATGGGTGCTTCAGGTGCTGCCGCAGTCCTCTATGCCAAGGAAGCCAAGGCCAAGAAGGAAGCTGGCGAAGACGTAGGCGCATTCATCGCCGAAAAGGAGCAGGAATACAACGACCTGTTTGCCAATCCATATCAGGCAGCCAAGTATGGCTACATTGACGACGTTATTGAGCCTCGCAACACTCGTTTCCGCATCTGCCGCGCACTGGCACAACTCCAGACAAAGCGTGATGCACTTCCTGCTAAGAAGCACGGTAACATTCCAATGTAAGAAAGAGTTTATAAGTTTTTGAGTTTGTAAGTCCTATGAGCAATCGCAGGCCTTTAAACTCAAAAACTTTATAACTTAAAAACCACATATTATGAACAACGAAGTATATGCTGCCATTGCCATGGCGCTCCATGAGTTCCAAGGCAACAATGTGCACGACAAGGAGACCGGCATCATCACCATCAAGGCTGCTGCTTCCGAATGGAAGTCCCACTTCCTGACGATGACACCGCATCCTGCGAAATAAAATCGACACACAATGAAAGAATACAAATATACCATCAATGGTAATAAGTACGAGGTTGCCATCGGCGAAATCGTAGATAATTTTGCCACCGTTACGGTGAACGGTGAAGAATACAAGGTGGAAATGGAGAAAGAGGCAGAGCCCGAAAAGAAAAAGGTCGTGGTGGCTCGTCCTGCAGCTGAAGCTGCTGCTCCTACATCCGCACCTGCTGCCGGAAAGGTAAATGTCAACAATGCCTTGAAGGCTCCGCTTCCCGGCGTAGTAACCGAAGTGAAGGTTGCCGTAGGCGACGAAGTGAAGGCTGGAGACACCGTGGTTGTTCTCGAAGCCATGAAGATGGCCAACAACCTGGAAGCCGAAAACAGCGGTAAGGTGACGGCCGTTCTGGTAAAGGAAGGCGACAGCGTGATGGAAGACACGCCACTCGTTGTCATCGAATAAAAAAAGATTACTCAAAAAGTAAACGCTAAATTGCGGATTGTCTGTTCTGCAATTTAGCGTTTTTCTTTTTATCAGCGGTTCTTATGCTTCAAGTACCAGGAATGTGTAAAGAATTGGTACATGAGTAAAGCAACGATTACCAGTACTAATGAAGTCCAGATGCAAGTGGACAGGGTACTTTCGCAATAGGCATAACCGATGGTCAATCCAATAGCAAGCCCAAATTCCCAACCCAGAAAGTAGGTGCTCTGCGATGTGCCACGCTGACAATGGTGGCTAAGCTTTATGAAAAACAAGAGGAAACGTGCACCTATGATTCCTGTTCCTGTACCAATGAACACAGGAGCAATATAATCGACAGCAGGTTTCTGATGGCTGAGCAGCATCAGCAGCGCACACCCGAGCAGAAACAATCCACTGATAACCTCACTCTTCAGTTCGGCATTCACAAAAACATATTTCTGCGCAATCAGAGCAAGCAGAAAGCCTGACATCATCATGCTGTAGAATACAATGTTATGCGGAAGCGACAGCAATACACCAATGGCAGCCGTAATCAGCACAAGATTCAGAAACAGCCATATGCCTTGAGGCAAGAAGAAACGGTCGAGTGTATATTTGCGGACGTTGTCTTCAGGTGCCTTAAACGGAAAGCGGATGGTTATGATGAAATAGGCTGCCAGCAGGCAACAAACCATGGAGCCAATGAGCACATAATCAAATCCAGCAACCGATGGTGTACCGAAATGCTTCAGCACCAAGGCACAGAGAGGCCCGAGGGAAAGGGCAAAACGACCAAACCATGAAGCACTGTGATTAGCTTCCGTGCGCTGAAACGACTCACAAGTATCTATAATGAGCGTACTCATCAGCACCATCTGCGTCAGTCCGAAAAAAGCACCACAGCACAAGCGTATAAGCAGTAATGCCCAGAATGGAAGCGGACCAAGCTTCACGCCATAATAGAAGAACGCAAACGATAGCATCATGCCTACAATAGCCCAAAGGCAAACATGATTACGGCGCTCATGCTGAACAAGATAACTACAGAAACCACCAACCAAGAACAGTCCTACTCCATAGACAAGCATCATCAGCCCAGTATGCTCCAATTCATGATGAAGCAGCATCCACTGCGGCATCGTAGATATGAGCATATAGACCGACATAGTGAGCAAAAGATTGGCCAAAGCCAAATGCCAGAACTCACGGTGCCATAGTTTCACATGGACAGGCGTATTCTGCGTGTACATCCTTAATAACTTTCCTGTTCGTTGGGGAAATCGCCTGATTTCACATCACCTACATACTGTCCGATGGCATCAGTCATGATCTGATTGAGATTTGCATAGCGACGAAGGAAACGCGGAGAGAATCCCTGTGTCTTGCCAAGCATGTCATCAATGACGAGAATCTGGCCGTCTGTATGTCCGCCAGCACCAATACCGATAGTAGGCACCTTGATTAACTTGGTCACTTCCTCAGCAAGCGTGGCAGGAACTTTTTCCAGAACCACAGCAAAACAACCTGCTTCAGCCAGTAACTTGGCATCAGATAGCAGTTTCTGAGCCTCGGCCTCTTCCTTGGCGCGAACGGCATAGGTACCGAACTTGTTGATGCTCTGAGGAGTCAATCCTAGATGTCCCATCACAGGAATACCAGCTTCCAAGATACCTTTCACCGTATCGATAATCTCTATACCGCCTTCAAGCTTGAGTGCATCACAGCCACTCTCCTTCATAATGCGAACGGCATTCTTGATACCTTCCTTACGGTCAACCTGATAAGAGCCGAAAGGCATATCACAAACGACAAGGGCACGCTTCACCGCACGAACCACAGAACGTGCATGGTATATCATCTGATCCACAGTCATAGGAAGCGTGGTATGGTTTCCTGCCATTACATTGGAAGCAGAGTCGCCAATCAATATGCCATCAATACCGGCACCGTCAACAATACCAGCCGTAGTAAAGTCATAAGACGTAAGCATGGAGATTTTCTCTCCGCGCTGCTTCATTTCGATAAAACGATGCGTGGTTACCTTGCGCGAATCGCTCACTAAATATCCTGCCATAATTCTATTATAATTATTGAGTTGTATAAAATCGGGTGCAAAGGTAGTTCTTTTTAACGAGACGCGGACACAATTTCGCAAAATTTTTCAAAATCCAAGCCTTCATAATCAGGAATCACCAAATCGCACAAGGACGAGATGGCTTCAGCAGAATTGGTCGTAGAAAGTCCCACTACGGTCATTTCCGCTGCCCTACCCGATTTCAGTCCGTTGAAACTATCCTCAAACACAATACATTCCGAAGGCTTCAGCCCGAAACGACGAGCGGCCTTCAAATAGCAATCAGGATCTGGCTTCGATGCTGAAAAGTCTTCTGACGTAAGGATGGCATCGAATATTTTATGAAAATCGGGATGCTGACGATAGACGGAAGACATCTTAATCTGATTGCTCGAAGTGACCACAGCCGTCTTCCACCCTTTGTTTCGCAATTCTGTTATAAAATGTTCAAAACCAGCAATATATCCATAGTCCATTTGCGCTTCAAATTCATTGAGACGCTGTGTGATGACAGGTTGCTCACCGGCGATATCGCCCGAGAACCAACCATCAAAAATCTGCGTCAAGGTCTGACCTTTGATTTTATTCTCAAGACCGGGTATTTCCGGGTGATACAAACGGCATTGGGAACCCCAGAAAACAGAGTATTGGGATTCGGTATCAATGACCACACCGTCAAGGTCGAAAAGTGCTGCTTTGTAATTCATCGGGTGCAAAGGTACATTTTTTTTTCTTTTTAACCACTGTTTTTCGTGAAATTCGCAATTAAATACGTACCTTTGCAAAATTATATGAGGAATATATTATTCATAGTATTGGCTGCTCTCATCGCTGCATCATGCGGAAACAAAGAGGAGAAAACGGTGACTAAGGCCGAAGGGCTTGACTTCGACAGTATCACCGTGGATACAATTGCAGCATTGATTCAGGAAGAAGGCTCCCCTTCGGCTAATATCCACGTGACGATGATGTACGCCCAAGGAGACAAGGGCACAGCATTCAATCAGACCATCCGTAAAGGAGGATTCCTAACTCCCGACTATATGGGTATGCTCAGCGACCGTCTGACGATGAAGCAAGCCGTTGACTCATTCGTCATCAGTTATGTGAACGACTATAAGCGCGACTATGCTCCACTCTTCCGTGGTGACCGAGAACATCGGGATTCATATAACCTGACCTACGATTGCCGCACCTACATTCAGAATCATCGCGGAGGCATTGTATGCTATATCGCCCGCAGCACCATGTACGGAGGCGGTGAGCACAGCGTGACAAGCACCATCGCCAAGAACATTGAGGTAAAGACGGGCAAGGTGATTACCGCTGCTGATGTCTTTGCCGAAGGCTTTGAGCAACCCCTTGCCGATTTGATAGTGAAGAAACTCTGCAAGTTGCAGGACGTTAAAACCCTGAAAGAACTGCAAGAAAAAGGTTTCTTTGTGGACATTGAACCTTATGCCTCCGATAACTTCATCCTCGGCGACGGTGAAATAACCTTTATCTATGTGGACTCTGAGATTGCGCCCCATGAGGCTGGAGAAATACGCGTAACACTCAACGACGATGAACTTGAAAGTGTAGTGAAATGAATATTGAACTGATTCTGAAATATTTTCCCGAAATCAACGGGGAACAACGCCGCCAGTTTGAAATGCTTTATGATTTATATGCTGACTGGAATGCAAAAATCAATGTAATCTCGCGCAAGGACATCGGAAATCTCTATGAACACCACGTGCTCCATTCACTGGCTATTGCCAAAGCGTTGCATTTCCATGACGGATCCAAAATACTCGACTTCGGCACTGGAGGCGGCTTTCCCGGCATTCCTCTGGCCATCATGTTTCCTGCCTGCCAATTCAAACTCATCGACGGAACAGGAAAAAAGATTCTAGTGGCAAAGGAAGTTTCTAATGCCATCGGACTGAAGAACTGCTACCCTGAGCACTTGCGTGGCGAGGACGAAAAAGGCAAATACGACTTCGTGGTTTCAAGAGCCGTTATGCAGTTGTCCGATCTGATGAAGATTGTGAAAAAGAATGTGAGTACCCGTCAGCAGAACGCTATGGCCAACGGTGTCATCACCCTAAAGGGGGGCGATGTGCAGGCTGAGACCTATCCTTTCCGGAAGATTGTGGAAGTGATGGACATTGACAACTGGTTTGAGGAAGAATGGTTCCGAGAGAAGCATTTGATTTACGTTCCCTGTTAAATGATTCTATTATTTATAGTGAAATGCTGAAGATTCAACGGTTTGTATTCAATATGTTCGCTGTGAACAGCTATGTGGTAAGCGACGAGACGAAAGAGTGCCTCTTCGTTGACTGCGGTGCCTTTTATTCTGAAGAGCGTGCGGCCATTCGCCGTTACGTGCAGGAAGAGCAATTGAAACCCGTAGCGCTGATTTGCACCCATGGACATCTTGACCATGTTCTCGGAAACAGTTTTCTCTATGAAGAATACGGGCTGAAAGCTCAGGTACATGCGGAAGATGAATACCTGATCAGTAACATCCCCGAACAGGCACGTTCGATGGTGGGAATGAATTATCAGGAACAGATAGCACCCATAGGCGCATACCTTCATTCCACGGACAAAATCCGTTTCGGGAGTCATCAGTTTGAAATAATCCATACGCCCGGACATACTCCCGGCTGCGTTGTCTATTATTGTAAAGAAGAGAAGGTGGCCTTCACGGGCGATACCATATTCAATATGTCGATAGGAAGAACAGACTTCCCCGGTGGTTCCTGGGGACAGATGATGCAGAGCCTGAAATTGCTTGTGAACTTGCTTCCCAAAGATACCACCCTGTTGACGGGTCACGGCGACCAGACAACCATGGATTATGAATGCCAGTGGAATCCGTATTTGAAGAGTTAGGAATTGAATAGCGAAAAAATCATATTAGGGATAGACCCGGGTACCAACGTGATGGGCTACGGACTGCTGAAGGTGACCGGCAACAAGGCACAGATGATGGCCATGGGTGTCATTGACATGCGCAAGCAGAACGACCCCTACTTGAGACTCGGATATATCTTCGAGCGTGTGACGGGACTCATCGCGGAATTCCTTCCCGACGAGATGGCCATTGAGGCGCCGTTCTTCGGAAAGAACGTACAGTCGATGCTCAAGCTTGGACGTGCACAGGGGGTTGCCATCGCGGCAGCCATCCACCGGGATATTCCCATCCACGAATATGCCCCGCTGAAAATCAAGATGGCCATTACCGGCAACGGTGCTGCCTCCAAAGAACAGGTAGCGGGAATGCTCAAGCGCCTGCTGATGCTCAAGGAAGATGACATGCCGCAGTTCATGGATGCCACGGATGCCCTCGGAGCCGCCTATTGCCATTTCCTTCAGGCTTCAAGGCCTGAAAGTACTGCCCGCCATTACAGTTCGTGGAAGGATTTCGCACAGAAGAATGAAAAGAGGATAAAGAGATAGAATGCAGAAGATTATCAACATAGAACAAGGAGTGACGCGTATGCCCGCCTGGCGGTTGGCAAAGCCCGTCGATTTCTGTCTTTGCGACGGTGAGCATATTGCCGTTGTGGGACCCAACGGCGGAGGAAAGTCTATGTTGGTAGATATCATCACTGGCGCCCACCCCTTGCTGATGCATGATCCGGAGTACGACTTCTCACCTTCTGTCAAGGAGATGGTGAGCGACAATATCCAATACATCACCTTCCGCGACTCTTATGGCACCCAGCAGTCGTATTACCTGCAACTGCGATGGAACCAGACGGAAATAGACAAGGAGACACCTACCGTAGGGCAATTGCTCGAAGAGGCTTATCTCCAAGCCGGAGAAGACACACCCGAGCGCCGCAAAATGCAGCAGCACTTGTATGAACTCTTCCATATCGGTCATTTGCTGGATAAGTATGTGATACTGATGTCCAGCGGTGAAACACGCAAATACCAGCTGACGCGCACCTTGCTGAAAGAGCCTCGCGTACTGATTATGGACAATCCCTTCATCGGACTTGACGCAGAGACACGCGACCAGCTGAAGAACCTCCTGACCGACCTCTCACGAGAAAGAGCGCTGCAGATGATCCTGGTACTCTCCAAGACGGATGATATCCCCGAATTCATCACCCACGTCGTTGAAGTTCGGGATATAACCGTAGGCCCCAAGCAGACCATCAGCGAGTATTACGAAAACCGAAGGCCCTACCCTGCACGTGTACTCTCAGAAGAAAAGGAAAAGGCCATCCTCGGCCTTCCCTACAACGACAAGGAATACAACACCGATGAGGTGGTGAAGATGAATGCCGTGAGCATACGCTACGGAGAGCGCACCATCCTCGACAAACTCGACTGGACGGTAAAAAACGGTGAGCGCTGGGCTTTAAGCGGACAAAACGGTTCCGGAAAATCCACCTTGCTGTCATTGGTCTGTGCCGACAATCCCCAGAGCTATGCCTGTGATATTGAACTCTTCGGCGTTCCGAGAGGTTCCGGTGAAACCATCTGGGACATCAAGAAGCACATTGGCTATGTGTCACCGGAGATGCACCGCGCCTATCTTCGCGACCTGCCTGCCGTGCGCATTGTTGCCAGCGGTCTGAAAGATAGCGTCGGTCTTTATGTGAAACCCACGGAAGAGGAATATGGCATCTGCCGCTTCTGGATGGACATCTTTGGACTGAAGGGGCTGGAGGAACGCACATTCCTCAAACTCTCCAGCGGTGAACAGCGACTGGTACTGCTTGCCCGTGCATTCGTGAAAGACCCCGAACTGCTCATCCTCGACGAACCTCTCCACGGACTCGACAACCGTAACCGTCGATTGGTGAAGGATGTCATCGAAACCTTCTGCCGCCGGCGCAACAAGACCATGATCATGGTTACCCACTATCAGGAAGAATTACCCGAATGTATAACTCATAAAATATTCTTAAAACGACACGTATGATGAAGAAGTTAATTTTAATGATGGTGCTCTGTTGCTCATTCGCCATGAGCAGCCAGGCACAGGAAGTTTGGAAGGAAGTGAGAAGGCTCGCCAAAGAGGTGGCCGACAATCCTGACAAGGACTTGCAGTCACGCAAGATTGCTACCTTCAAAGTGGATGCGCTCGACTATATGAAGCAGCGCTACTATGAGGCTATGCTCGACAGCAGCGTAACCGCCTACAACTACAGGCTTGACCATCAGGCTTATGCCCTCTACGACTTCGTGAACCAGTTTGTAGAGCAATTCTCCAAGCAGGAGAAGAAAAAGGACAAGCAGTCGGTCATCGACACCTTCAAGCGCACCAGCCTTGAAAACTGCAAGTTCTTCGACCTCGACAAGGAGCTTGTGGAAGCATACATCCTCCGTCCCGGTGACTATCTGACGCAGTTCTCTCTCGACACCGACTGGGAGAAGGCCAACGAGGAAATCAAGATCAAGATCCGACTGAAGGCTTTCGACAAATAAAAAAGGCGCGAAGCTCATCCTTCACGCCTGAAATAATAATACCAGTAGGTATTACCGTAAGTATCCCTGACCGCTGACTCTCGCTGAGTGCGGTCAGGGTATTTTTTATACAGGCTCTTCATGTCCTCATAGTCGGCATCCAGCACGCTGTCATGATACGTAAGCACCCGATGACGGCGCAGATGCGTATAGAGGACCAAAGCCTCGCGGTAATGCCGCGGAATGGCCGTGGAATCCGTATCGTAATACTTGCCAACGTTCTTGGCAAAACCATCCAGGTCACGGTTCAGCAGATACCCCATCAGCTCATAGTCGGTACGCCCTTTCTTCTGCGAGAACGCCTTGATGATCTTCGGATTCATCATTAGCGTCTTCGTGGAATTACCGTCGGGGAGCAGCAAGGCTGACTTGCCGTCGGAAACGGGATACTTGAAGAACTCGTCACCGGCCTTCCCCGCTCTTGACAAGGCATAGAAACGAAGCATCGTCAGACTGCTGTCGTTCTCCAACGACTTGCGCCCCACTTCCAAAGCTTTCCCATACTGCGCCTTGACTACCATATTCTCGATGCGGAGACGGTGGTGAATCACCTCGTTGCTGTTGCTGCATATAATCTGGAAGAGCAGCATCACGAACATCGTAAGCAGATTAATCCACATGATGCGTGAGAACAATCCCGGATTGTCCTTGCCAGGCTCATAGGTCTCGAATTGCTTGGAGACCCACGCCAATGCCGCCCATACCAGAAGGAGCAAAGGCGCCAGCCATATCCAGAAATGCGAGACATCTCCACAGGGCCTCACATCCGTCAGCACCGTCAGCGCCATAATCGAGGGGAAATAAGTCAGGGCATGGCCGCGCTTGCGGAGGCCTGAGATCCGAAAGACGGCATACTGCAGGAGCACTGCCAGCGAGGTGATGATGACGGCACCTATCGTACGGTTGTAAGTCGTCATTCCCTGCGACAGCGAGTGCTGCAGGTAAGCGAGTGATTCTGCCTGATAGAAGAATACGTAGCAGAACGTAAAGGCCAGAAAGACAATAGCACACATCACGATGACCGTGATGGTGCTATTGCGACTTGGATTATCTTTCAATTCTTTTTCAATACTACAGCACTACGTGCCGGAATGTACAACTTAAGCCACTCCTTGTGGTCTTTCACGTAGAGCGGGTCGAAATTCGTGAGATGCGTCACCGAGTCATCGGCAAATCCGAAACCGCCGAAGTCCTTCGAGTCGGTGTTCAGCACCACGTCGTAGCTGCCGGTGGGCACCAGGAAGCCATAGTCGGTGAACGACTGCGTGGGTGAGAAGTTGAACACGAAGATGAGGTCGCCGCGCATGAAGGCCAGTATCTGGTCTCCGTCGTTGTGCCATATTTCCTGAACGGGCGTGTTCTGGAAGTTCTTCTGACTCTTGATCACCTTCAGCATCTCGCGGTCGAAGTCACCCAGCCAGTGGTAGCAGAGGTCCTTATTGTCCACGAGGTTCCACTGGCGGCGTGCATACTTGTAGCTCCATCCGTTGCCCTCACGCGGGAAGTCAATCCATTCGGGATGTCCGAACTCATTACCCATGAAGTTCAGGTAGCCGCCGTTGATGGCTGCTGCCGTCACCAGTCGTATCATCTTGTGGAGGGCAATACCGCGCTCTGCCACGCCGTTGACGTCCTTCTTGGCGAAATGCCAGTACATGTCGGCATCGATGAGACGGAAGATGATGGTCTTGTCGCCCACCAGCGCCTGGTCGTGGCTCTCGCAGTAGGAAATGGTCTTCTCGTCGGGGCGGCGGTTCTTCACCTCCCAGAAAATGCTGGATGGTTTCCAGTTCTCGTCGCTCTGCTCCTTGATGGTCTTAATCCAATAGTCGGGGATGTTCATGGCCATGCGGTAGTCGAAGCCGTAGCCTCCGTCCTCGAATTTGGCAGCCAGTCCCGGCATTCCGCTCACCTCCTCGGCAATGGTGATGGCGTTCTTGTTCACCTCGTGGATGAGCAGGTTGGCCAGTGTCAGGTAGCAGATGGCGTTGTCATCCTCGTGGCCGTTGAAATAGTCGCCGTAGCCGCCGAAGGCCTCTCCCAGTCCGTGGCTGTAGTAGAGCATCGAAGTCACACCGTCGAAGCGGAAGCCGTCGAAGTGGAACTCCTGCAGCCAGTACTTGCAGTTGGAGAGCAGGAAGTGGATGACGTCGTCTTTGCCATAGTCGAAGCAGAGCGAATCCCATGCAGGATGCTCATGGCGGTCACCGGGATAGAAGAACTGATTGGGATCTCCACAGAGATTACCAAGACCTTCCACCTCGTTCTTCACGGCATGTGAATGCACGATGTCCATGATGACGGCCACCCCGTTCTTGTGGGCCTCGTCGATGAGTGCCTTCAGCTCCTCGGGCGTTCCAAAACGGCTCGAAGCCGCGAAGAAACTGCTCACGTGATAGCCGAACGAACCATAGTAGGGATGCTCCTGGATGGCCATGATCTGGATGCAGTTGTAGCCGTCCTTGATGATGCGTGGCAGGATGTTCTCCTTGAACTCCGTATAGGTGCCCACCTTCTCCGCATCCTCACCCATGCCGATATGGCACTCGTAGATGAGTAGCGGGCTCTTGTTGGGCTTGAAGGTCTTTTTCTTCCACTCGTAAGGCTTTTCGGGAGCCCATACCTGAGCGGAGAATATCTTCGTCTGCTCGTCCTGCACCACGCGCTGTATCCAGGCAGGGATGCGCTCGCCCTCGCCGCCGTTCCACTTCACGTGCATCTTGAACAAGTCGCCATGCTTCATGGCCTTCTTTGGCAGTTTCAGCTCCCAGTTGCCCGTGCCCTCAATGCGCTTGCAGCGGTACTTGTCGTCCTCCTGCCAGTTGTTGAAGTCACCCACCAGATAGATGTCGGTAGCGTTGGGGGCCCACTCGCGGAACACCCACTGGCCGCGTGCCGTCTGATGCAGTCCGAAATACTCATGACCGTTGGCAAAGTCAGAGAGTTTCAGCTTTCCGTTGCGGGTAAGCTGGTTCAGTTTCCACAGAGCGTGGTCATGACGTCCGCGTATGGCGTCCTCGAAGGGCTCCAGCCATCCGTCATTCATCACCAGTCCAATGTGCTGCGGCTTTTTGGGGGCAGCCTTTTTGGCTGTAGTCTTCTTGGCAGCGGGCTTCTTGGCCTTTTCTGCTGGTTTCTTTGTAGTAGCCATTATGCCTTGATTTTAAAGATTGCTTTCTTGATGGCGGGTTCGCTGGAGATGCAGGGGGCATGCCCGTCCTGCGGGAAGAAGATGGCCATCTCGCCGGGCTTGCAGGTCACGTAGGTGGCAGCCTTCGTCGCTCCGTACTTCGTGATGTCCTTCTCGTCGTTGTATTCAAATTCCGTGGGCAGGTCGGCCAGCGGCGTGAAACCGAAGGTCTCCTCTCCCGATAGCGGAATCTGGATGTCGATCATGCGGCGGTGGGTTTCGAGCGTTGCCTCTTCGGCAGAGCGCCCCTTGGCCACCTGGATGTTCACGAAGAGGTCCTTGTCCTTGATGAGGTGCTTGCCCTCTTCGAGTGCATTCAGGTCATTTGTTTTCAGGAAATCCACGATGTCCTTGAACAGTGGATTCAGACTTGCGTAGAAGTTCAGTTTGTCGAGTTTGTCAATTACCATGGTTATTGGGTTTTATGGGTTTATTTCTTGCGTCCGCGGTCATAGATGCCCTGCGAGGTGATGCGGCCGTTGCGGTCTTTCTCCACATACTTGCCGTCGCGGTAGTCGTTCACGTAATTGCCTTCGAAGCGGTTGCCGTTCTTGTCAACCTCGATGGCCGCACCGTTGCGCTTGCCGTTGCGGTAGGTGCCCTTGAACTTGCTGCCGTCGTGGAAGTGGATGATGACCTCGCCGTTGACCGTTCCGTTGCGGAACTGTCCTTCAAAGACGTCGCCCGACTTCTTCGTCAGCTTGCCGTAGCCGTTGGGCATATCGTTGTGCCACGTGCCCGTATAGATGTCGCCGTTCTTCCAGGCGCATGTGCCCTGTCCGTCCTTGGCGCCATCCTTGAAGTGGCCCGTGTATTTGTCGCCGTTGGCATACCGGAAGATGCCTTGTCCCGTACGTTCGCCCTGCACGTAGTCACCTTCGTAGCGGTCGCCGTTCTGGAACTTGTAGATACCCTTTCCGTGCTGGATGTCATCCTTCCAGTCGCCCACGTATTCATCGCCGTCGGCATACTTGTTGGTACCCTTGCCGTTGCGCTGGTTGTTCGCCCACATACCGTCGTAGGTAGTGCCGTCGCCCCAGTCGAAGAGACCCTTGCCGTCCTTCATGTCGTCCTTCCACATACCGTCGTAGAAGGCACCGCTGGCATACGTGTAGCGCCCCTTGCCGTTGCGCTTGTCCTGCTGCCAGTTGCCGTCATACTTGTCGCCGTTGTAGTAGAACATCGTGCCGTGGCCCTGCTGGTAGTCGCGGAACCACAGTCCCTCGTAGCGGTTGTTGTTCATGAACCAGAAGGTACCCTTGCCGTGCTGCTGGTTCTGGAACCACTGACCCTCGTATTTCTCACCGTCGGAGAAGGTATAGGTACCGTATCCGTGGCGCTTGCCCTTTTCGTACTCGCCGTCGTAGATGTCGCCGTTGCTGTAGACCACGCTGCCCTTGCCGTGGGGCTTTCCGGCCATCATCTCGCCCTTGTACTGCCCCGACAGATTGCCTTCCTTGATCTCACAGGAGCCGAGCGAGATCTTCTGCGCCGATACACAGAGCGGAAGAGAAATAAATAGGTATGTTAATATCTTGGATTTCACGATTCTTAATTCTGATTAATGATTTGTTTTGCAAAGATACAAATAAAAAATGAATAAGTGGTGAAGATTTAAGATTTATTTTGTACCTTTGCGCTAAAATAGGAACTATTATGAAATTCATCGGAGTGATTCCCGCCCGCTACGCATCCACGCGCTTCCCGGGCAAGCCCTTGGCCATGCTGGGCGGCAAGAGTGTGATTCAGAGAGTTTACGAACAGGTGTCGAGTGTGCTCGACAGCGCCTATGTGGCTACCGACGACGAGCGCATCCGCCAGGCCGTGGAAGCCTTCGGCGGCAAGGCCGTGATGACCTCTCCTGACCATAAGAGCGGCACCGACCGTATCGAGGAAGCCGTACGGAAAATCGGCGGCTCGTTCGACGTGGTCATCAACGTACAAGGCGACGAGCCCTTCATCCAGCGCTCACAGCTCGAGGAAATCATCCGCTGCTTCGACGATGCCGAGACGCAGATTGCCACCCTCGGCAAACCCTTCGACAAGGCCCAGGGCTTCGCGGCCGTAGAGAATCCCAACAGCCCGAAGATCGTCGTCGACAACCGCGGCTATGCCCTCTATTTCTCCCGTTCTGTGATACCCTTCATCCGCGGCAAGGAGACCGCCGAGTGGATGGACCACTACCCTTTCCTGAAGCACCTCGGCATCTACGCCTACCGCACGGAAGTGCTCCACGAGATCACGCGCCTGCCGCAGAGCTCCCTCGAACTGGCCGAAAGCCTTGAGCAGCTGCGCTGGCTCCAGAACGGCTACCGCATTAAGGTAGGCCTCACCGACGTGGAGACCGTAGGCATTGACACCCCCGAGGATCTCGAACGCGCAGAAGCATTCCTCAAAGGGCTGTAAATTCACGGGCTGAGTACGTAAAAGTGAAAACCTCCCCCTCCCTCACTAAAGAGAGTTGGGGAGATTTTTTTACATGCAGCTCACCACGCCGAGAGAGGTGAGCAGAGCGGTAAGAGCCGCAACAATCACTTGCACGATGGTCTTGATAGTTTCCTTTTTCATGGCAAATTCAGATTAAAGTTTAAAGATTAAAGTCCCCCTCCCCTCGGGAGGGGGGTAGGGGTGGGCTCTTAGGGCTCCGGTTCCTCCTCACTGGTGACAGCATTCTTCTCCAGCTCCTCAATCTTGCAGAGCTTGCGGAGTTCAGCGTTGCTCCAGGTCTTCGTGTTGCGCACCAGCAGATGCACGCCCTTCACCTGTTCGCTCACCGAGGCATCCTTCACCGAGGCCACACCCTTCGAGGAGATGCCCAGCGAGATGAGTCCCAGCTCACCCAAGCGCACCGACTTGCCGTCGAGGATCAGCTCCTGCAGACAGGCGAGCATGTCGATGAGCACTCCGTGGATCACGCCGCGCGAGTAGGGCGAGTTGTGGTCGGCCATGTGCTGCACGAAGTCGTCGAACGTGAGCGTTCGGTCCTGCACCGCCCTGATGTACCATTTCTTGTAGGCCTCGGGCTGATGCTCATTCTGATTCTGTACCAGACGGTACTTCAAAGTTCCCATTTTTGCCATAGTCTTTGTTTGGTTTAAAGTTTAGTTTTTGTGTTGGCGGAGGTCAATGTCTTGAACACGAAATTCACAGATAAAAAACGCTTTACTCAACAAGTCAAAATTCACAAAATATGGCGCCGGATTTCTGTGTTTTTTGTTTTTGCCGGGAAGCATCTGCGCAAATGCTTCAGTGTTCTTTTTGTGGGTTCTGTGTTCGTTTCTGACCATCTCCGTTTACGATGCAAAGATACGTCAAATTCCCTCGACAGCCAAAAATCACCCTACCGTAACCTGTAAAATTCTGTTAACAAAACCGCTCCTTTTCGTTAAAAGACGTAAATGATATTTTCCTGCCTTGCAAACTATATTTTTCCGTACTGGAACCCATATCTTAGCAGTATGCATCGGCGGGTGAGCGCGGAGTGTTACGCTGTTACGGTGTTACAGTTATCGGAAAGGGTATTCCTATACCCTAATTCTACTTTATATTTATATATATTTATAAATATATATAAATATAACTATTATTTTGACTTTCGTACTATTGCTTTTGGAACTGTAACACTGCAACACTGCAACGCATTGTGTGCTATTCTGCCGTGTCTCGGCTGCGAAGCACGATAGGGCAGTTTTACACAAGTTCCCTATTTCACATTTTCACATTTAACGTTTTTGAGTTTCATCCGCTGAAAAGCAAAGTATCATCCGCTGAATGGCAACGGATGATACTTTTGTAACACTATATGAAGTGAGGGAAATCAGAAGCGGTAGCCGAGGGTCAGTAATAACTGATGGCGGTTGTTTTCCACTTCAGTTTTCGTAGCATAGTTATCAATCTGATCAACATATCTTTCGCCATCTATCACATAATACTCATCTGCGTAATCATCCATGAATGGATAGAAGTCACCTTTCTGCATGCTGTATTGGTATGCAAGGTCGGCAAAAAACTTACCATAAGTGTAGCCAACGCCAAGAGTCAGGCGATTAGTAGACTTCCAGTTGATGAAGTCGGTGGCAGAAGCTACGTTTGTACCGTATGAGTCGCGATATGCATCTTTGAATCCGTCGGCATTATACATGGGGCTCACGTAATTGTAACCAATGCGGAAAGCAACTTGCTGAATAGGTTTGTATTCCATACCGAACTTCAGGGTACTAACACCTTTGAGTGTTTTTTCAGTATGGTCTTTCATGGCCTCGTCCTTCGAACTTGAGCTGTAGTATGTGTTGTAATACCAATCATAGTAATCTCCATCTTTCACTCGCGGACAGGTTGCACCGTAGTCGGCATACTCATATACTGCACCAAAGGCAAGATAATTTCCAACAGTGTGACCTAGGCTCACTCCAAACTTCATGGGCGAATTAAGCCTGAAGTCATAAGCATCAGATGCTGCGTAGTTGCGATTAACTCCCTGGACTGTTGTCTTGTTATCCAAAAAAGTATAATTCGATGTCGTCAAGTCGTAAAACGTTGGTGAAGTAAACGACACTCCAAAACGGAATGGTGACTCCTCTATGGGGCGTATAATAGCACCAAGCTTGAAGTTGTATCCCGTACCGGTTATTTTGCGCTCATCGCACACGGTAACATTACCTATAGGTTTGTCGTTACTCAACAGTCTTTCGGTATATTCGCTGTAACCCTTGTAATGAACGTCTTGCAGGCCTGCGGTAAATCCGAGGTACACACGGTCGTTGATGTTACCACTGATGTTGAACTCGTATTCTCCGATATAGCCTTTGCTTGCGCGATTCATATTGTAGGCATCAGCCATATTAAAGCCGGCAGCACCATCCATGTCAACAATAAATGTGTTGTAGTAGAGATTGTCAAGCTGGCTAGTATAATAGAAATCACCATAATAATAATTATGATTTTTATCTGGTGAATTGACGGCAATGGTTGACTCGCCAGTCTTATCTGGATCACCGATGGCCTTGATGTACGACAGAGCGTTCTGAGAAGCATAGAAGTCCTTTGGCAGGTCTTGAGCCGCCGAGAGAATATAGTTGAAGTCGCGGCTCTTATGGTAGTTGAACGAAAAATTGATATTGCCACTACCATTGTTTTTCCCGCTCCATACAAATCCTATCTGGTCAAAGTCTGCATGAGCCTTGCTGGCATTATTGAAGTCCTTTGCATCTTGCTGCATGGTAAATCCACCCGTAGCTGAAATCTGAGAACTACGGAACAATCCTAAACCAGCAGGGTTGGTGGAGATTGTTGAGATTTCAGCGCCCAATGCATCCATGGCACCACCCATACCTACGTAACGAGCCGTACCATTGAGGTCGCCGGTCACTATGTTTGCATTCTCATAGGTTTCCTGAGCATTTGCCGGAAAAGCTGCAACAAGGCAGAATGCCATAATATATTTCTTTCTCATTTTTCAATATATATTTAATTAATTACTCCATATCAAATTAAACCGTCACACTTTAACGACGACCGCCACGAGAGACGCCACCACCGCCACCGCCACGAGAACCACCGCTACTGAAGCTGCCGCTGCTGCGTGAGCCGCTAGATGATCCACCACCGAAAGAGCCAGAGCTACGGGTGCTTGTGGAAGGACTTGGTGATACGACGCGGGGGCTGGAACTGGAATTTGTCGTACCTCTGCGATAACCACGATTCACGTTGTCTGAAGAATATCTACCTGTCGAAGACCTATCGCCACGATAGATGGTCGAACCGCTGCCTACGTTGGATGATTTCCAGTCGCCACGTGAGGAACTTCCATAGCTGCGGTTACGATTATATAGTGCTGTTGAGCGTGAATTGCCTGGGGAATAATGGCGTGTTGATACGTACAACGGGCGCGAATAGCTCCATCCGCCATACCAGCCCCAACGGTAGGGTGAGCCCCAGCCGTACCAGCTGTAGTAGTAGGGATCATACCAGTCGTACCAGCCGTACCAGCCATACAGGCCGTTATAGCCATAGCTGTAGTACCAGGGGTCGTACCATCCCCAGCGGCTGTACCACCAAGGTGAATGCCAGCCGTAATAGGGTCCGCGGAACCATGGGTCGTACCAGTAGAAATCGTCGAAGCGACTCATCCGACGGCTGTAGTAGTAGTCATCGTCCACATCATATTCCACCTTCGTACCGGGATAGACAGCGAGCGTATCGGTCACGTCTTCAGCACTGGAATGGAACTCAATGATGTCATTGCCCAGTGAGTCGGTGCCTATCTTCTCGAAATAGCTGCCGAACTTGCCGCGCCGGTTATACTCGTCAACGCTGCGGTTGCTCCCACTGTAGTATGCAGGTGCATCGTTTTCAACTTTTGGTGTGCTCTTCACTGTCTTATCACTCTTCTTAGGGGTGAAATACAGGTCGTCCTGCGCCATCATGGAGATTGGCAGTGCACCAAAGAGGACTGATAATAGAACTAATTTCTTCATATGCTTAAATAAAATTCTTATTCAGGTGCAAATTTACGAGTAATTTTTATGCAAAAATAAGGTTTTTTCCTATTCCGTAGTAGGATTTTCCCTATTTTTTATATCTTTGCATCGAAAATTTAACTTTTGAGTGATGAAATATTACGTTGCAAACTTCAAAATCGAAGGTGCCGGAAACACGGAAGTGTGCCGCGACATCATTGCATCGCTGGCCGCAGAGGCAGGGTTCGAGTCGTTTGAGGAAAACGGCGACGGCCTGAACGGCTACGTGCAGCAGGAGCTTTTGGACGAGTCGCTGCTCAAGTCGCTGCTCAAAGACTTTCCCATCGAGGGCGTCAACGTAAGCTACTCACTCAAAGAGGCCGAATACCGGAACTGGAACGAGCAATGGGAGAATGAGGGTTTTGAGCCCATCGTCATCGACGGCCGCTGCATCATCCACGACACGAAGCATCCTGCCGGCGACAAGGCCCTTGACTCCCCCACCCTCGACATCACCATTGAGGCGCGCCAGGCCTTCGGTACGGGTACCCATGAGACGACGCGGATGATCGTGGGCGAACTGCTGAAGATGGACCTCAAAGGCAAGCGCATCCTGGACTGCGGCTGCGGAACGGGCATCCTGGGCATCGTGGCATCGAAATGCGGAGCCAGCGAGATCGTGGCCTACGACATCGATGAATGGAGCGTGGAGAATGCGCGCCACAATGCGAAGCTCAACGGCGTGAAGAACATGGAGGTGCTGGAGGGCGACCGTAACGTGCTAAGCCATGTGAGCGGTGTCTTCGATGTAGTACTTGCCAATATCAACCGCAACATCCTGATGGCCGACATGCATCACATGAAGGAGGTGATGAACCACAACGGCAAGCTCATCCTGAGCGGATTCTACGATACCGACGGTTTTATGATTGCCGAGAAAGCAGGGTCGCTGGGCCTCGTACTGACGGAGACCGAAGGCAGCAACAAATGGTGTATGCTGGTCTTCAGCGCATAGTAAAGGCTATTCTTCAAATTCCTTGATACAGAGTTTCTTCAAGTCGTAGAAGGAACCGTTGTACAAGTCGAAATCCACATATCCCTTAATACCCGGAAGACGGCCGGCATCGGTATGCTGCCAAAACTTCCATTCACCCTTGTATTCCACTTTGTCTACATAATAGTGGGCTATCCAATAGGGATAGTCGTCGAATACGGGCGTGCCCAGGTATTTCATCTTAAATTTATAATAGGTGTAGATGATGGGCTTCACATGATACTTGTCCTCCACGGCATGGAGCCATGCCAGGATCTCGCGCTGGAAATCCTCTGTGGACATATCAGAGGGCTTATGCTCCACGTCGAGTACCGGCGGCAAGTCGCCTGCCTGCAGATGCACCTTATTGAGGAAGAACTGCGCCTGGTCGCGTGCCGACGACTTATTGCTCCAGAAATGATAGGCGCCGCGGATGAAACCATACTCACGGGCATTGCGGAAATTATCGTTGAAGCAGTTGTCAAGGCGCGTGCTGCCTTCCGTGGCCTTGATCATGATGAAGCGCACGGGGCATTTCTCAATCATGGCATTCTGAAGCCGCTGCCAGTCTATTTTACCTTGATAATGGGAAATGTCGATACCGCGGATTTCGTAGCCGTCGGGATAATCTGCATCGCCATAGAGCGCACGCCAGCGGAATCCGAACGGTCCCACGAAGAAATAATAAAAAGCCCAGATGTAAACGGCCACCACACCGATACCGCCTATCCACCATGCCCATCGGGGATATTTGGCGAAAAGCGAACGGCTTCGGTGAGGTTTGCGTTTACTTCTGGACTTTGTCATTCAGTTTTGATTCTCTAACAGCGTTAGGGAAAGAAATCGGTTATTTACCCTCCTGCTCGAGTGCCAGCGTCTTTGTGGGCTGGTCACACACCTCAGAGGGTCCCCAGTACTGGATTGGTCCGGGATACACGTAAGCGGTCTCGCGTGCCCAACGGTCGCGCTGAGCGGCGAAGCACTTGAAGGGAGCGCCGTCGAGTTCCACAAGTGCCTTGCGGATAACGGGTTTCATCTCACCGTTACGCTTCTCCATGTTCATCATCATTGTGATGGGCACACCACCGGCGATCCACTGGTCGGCAGGCTTCGTGGTGTTCTTCACGATAGCCATATAACCGGTCTTGCCATTGGCGATGAGCTGAGCGGCGCTGGTACCGAGGGCATAGCAGTAGTCGGCATCGAAGTTGGAAGGAGCTGCGCAGCGTCCTTCATAGCCGAAGAAGTGGTGCTGTGTGGCGAACTTGCCCTTGAACATACCGGTCTTGCGCCAGCGCTCCAGCTTGGTAGCCACCATGGAAGAAAGCAGCTTCTCAGTCTCGATGAGCGAAACCTGTACGTTTCCGTGAGGATCACGGTCGAGGGCCAGCTGCTGGGCAACGCTAGTAGGCAGTGAATTGAATACGGAGAGATTCTCGTCGGAAATCTGCTGTTTCACGAAGTCGATCTGCTCTGTACGTGTGAGGTTCTTTGCCTCGGGACGTGCCAAAACGTCATTGAGCTCGGCAATCAGTTTCTTGATGGCGGGGATGAACTCGATGAGTCCCTCAGGGATGATAACGGTACCGAAGTTGTTACCATCCTCAGCGCGGCGGGCAACGGCATTGGCGATATACTCCACCACGTCGTCGAGCGTGAGTTCATTCTGCTCCACCTCCTCGGAAACGAGGCAGATGTTAGGCTGGCACTGAAGGGCGCACTCCAGGGCGATGTGGGAAGCCGAACGGCCCATCACCTTGATGAAGTGCCAGTATTTGCGAGCTGAATTACAGTCGCGCTCAATATTACCGATAAGCTCGGAATAAGTCTTGCAGGCAGTATCGAAACCGAAGGAAGTCTCAATCTGATCGTTCTTCAAGTCACCATCGATGGTCTTGGGGCAGCCGATTACCTGTACGCCATAGTTCTTGGCAGCATAATACTCAGCCAGTACGCAGGCATTGGTGTTGGAGTCATCACCACCGATAATCACAATGGCCTTGATGTCAAGTTCACGGATAATCTCCAGACCTTTCTCAAACTGGTCCACTTTCTCCAACTTCGTACGGCCTGAACCAATCATGTCGAAACCACCGGTATTGCGGTAGTCTTCAATGAAATCAGCCGTAATCTCCAGATAATTGTGGTCTACCAGACCGCCGGGGCCGAGAACAAAACCATAAAGACGGTTTTCGGGGTTTAGTTTCTTAATTGTGTCGAAAAGACCGGTGATGACATTGTGTCCACCTGGAGCCTGACCGCCTGAAAGGATAACACCCACATTCATTTTGGCCATATTGGCCTTGTCACTCTCTACGAACTCGATGAGAGGCATTCCGTAGGTGTTGGGGAACAGCTTCTTGATGTCCTCCTGGTTGTCAACACTCTGTGTAGGAGCACCCTCCTTCACTTTTACAGCTCCCTGAAGAGCCTTAGGCAGTTTTGGCTGGTAAGCAGAACGAGCCCACTGCAATGCACTTTTTTCCATACTAAATTTGTTGATATAATTTGAATAATTGAATTTCGCATTGCAAAAATACGAAAAAAACGAGATATAAGCGCCCATTTTATTACAAATTTCAATGAAAAGCATAAATTTTCCGATTCTTTTACGAAGGTTTAAGAAATTATATTTATATTTGCAATATAGAATTAACAAAAAAGACAGATACTTATGTCAAACAAAAGAGATTTAAAAAAGACCATCAATTACATTTGTAGCGAATTGTTTGCAGAATGTGTGGCTGCTTCGCTCTACAATGGAAAGCCAGAAGAGGACAATGTGAACGCATTGCTCTCCAGTATCTTGATGATTCAGAATGATTACGTGCGCCGTATCTCACACCCTGAGCCCGGAATGGAAACACAGGACTATTTCAAGGACCTCATCAACAATTTCAACAAGCAGGCCAGTGAGATTATCGACCAGATTGCAGCCCTGAGTTAAAACAGAATCACACACTAAATACTTACTATGGGAAACTTTTTTAACTTGCTGCTGTACAAACGTTTAGGCTGGAAGAAAGAAGTAACCGTTGAACATCCGAAAAAGTTCATTATCGCATTAGCTCCCCACACATCAAACTGGGATTTTGTTCTTGGCCAGTGCTACTCCAGAGCCGAGAAAATGCGCATCAATTTCCTGATGAAGAAGGAATGGTTCTTCTGGCCTCTGGGTCCCATTTTCCGCAAATGGGGAGGTGTGCCCGTCTATCGTTCCAAGAGCTCAAGTATGACTGACAACCTGGCGGAGGAAGCGCGCAAGATGGATGAATTCCGTCTTTGCATCACGCCTGAGGGTACCCGCTCTCCCAACGCTGAGTGGAAGAAGGGGTTCTACTTCATCGCATTGAAGGCCGGCATCCCCATTCTGCTATATGGCATCGACTACGAGCGCAAACTCATACAATGTACGAAAAGCATTATTCCCTCAGGTGATTTCGACAAGGATATGGTCGAAATCAAATTGTATTACAAGGACTTCAAGGGAAAACACCCTGAGAAATTTGCGCTATAAATCCCTTGCAAGGTGTTTTCCCGACTATTTATTTGGTCATGTAAGCAGAATTTCGTAATTTTGTCGGACAAATAAATAGATTATAGGTAATGAGAATTCATTTTCAACATATAGCACAGGCGGGTGTGCTGATTGCCGCTCTCACATTATGGGGATGCGGCACTACTCGTACGACACAGAACGTTAAGCCCACAAAGCCCACTACCACAAGCAAACCGGTCATCAAGGATCAGCCGCAGAGCGCACCTCTGCCCCCACAACGTTACAAGACAAAGACCACGGGCATGAAATGGGGAGATATAGATTACACGGGGCCTTCATGGGTTACAAACACCTCGAAACCATTTGAGATTGACCGCGGACTCCAGCATCGCCACTTGGTGGTTTGGCAAAGTCACGGACGATACTATGACGGAGAAAAAGGATTCTGGAAATGGCAGCGCCCTTTCCTTTTCGGAACCACCGAAGACCTCTATACACAGACCATCGTGGTACCCTATCTCATTCCGATGCTGGAAAATGCCGGGGCCAATGTCTTCACTCCCCGTGAGCGTGACTGGCAGCGTAACGAGGTCATTGTCGACAACGATCAGTCATCCACGGGAAACTATTTCGAAACCAACGGTTCACAGATTTGGCAGAAGACTCCCTATCTTGGTTTTGCCCAATTGAAAAGAATCTATAAGGACGGTGAGAATCCGTTCATTGCCGGTACAGCACGCCAGGTAAAAGCCGTGAAGTCAGGCAATATCAGTACCGTTTGCTATCGTCCCGACATTCCAAAGTCAGGACAGTATGCCGTATATGTAAGTTATCAGTCGCTGGCAGAGAGTATTGAGGATGCCCGCTATATCGTTTATCATCAGGGAGAATCCACAGAATTTCGCGTAAACCAGCAGATGGGCGGAGGCACCTGGGTATATTTAGGTACTTTCTTTTTTGAAGCCGGAACATCCATCGACAACTGCGTTCAACTGACGAACGAAAGTCGTCATCACGGTGTGGTAACGGCAGATGCTGTGCGTTTCGGCGGTGGTATGGGCAATATTGAGCGAGGTGGTACCGTTAGCGGACTTCCACGTTTCCTGGAGGCAGCCCGTTACACGGCGCAATGGTCGGGTATGCCCTACTCTATTTACGGTGGCTACAAAGGACAGGACGATTGTAAGGATGATATCAACACCCGTTCGCTAATGACCAACTTCGTGGGTGGCGGTTCCCCCTATTTGCCTACAAAAGAAGGACTGGGCGTGCCTTTCGAACTATCACTTGCTGTACACAGTGATGCCGGATATCAGCAAGACTACACCTCGCTGAAAGGTTCATTGGCAGTATGCACTACCGACCATAACGACGGAATTCTGAACAGCGGACTTTCACGTCAGACTTCAAAGGAACTTGCACGTAGCATCCTCGACAATGCCCAGCGTGACATTCAGCGCAAATACGGGACATGGGCAGTGCGTGCTCTCTGGGATCGCAACTATTCGGAAACCCGTCTTCCTGAAGTTCCGTCCGCCATCTTCGAAACTCTGTCACACCAGAACTTCCCGGATATGGTGATGGGTCAAGATCCGAACTTCAAGTTCACGCTTGCCCGTAGCGTTTATAAGACACTTCTGCGATTCTCTGCAGAACGCCACGGCAAAAACTGCACTATAGCTCCGTTACCGCCCCAATTCCTGAGTGCGGAAGTCGGTGAGAACAATGTGGCCATTCTGAAATGGCGGGAAACACCAGATGTGGATGAATCCTCTGCAAATCCCACTGCCTATGTCATCTATAAAGCCATTGGCAATGGAGGTTTTGACAACGGTACGCTCGTAAACGGTACTGCTGCCAAAGTAAAAATCACGCCGGGTACTCCCTATCATTTCAAGATCACTGCCGTCAACCGCGGCGGTGAGAGTTTCCCCTCGGAAGTGCTTTCCACACTAAGTCAGCCCAATGCCCAGAAAACCGTTCTAGTGGTTAACGGCTTCCATAGGCTATCTGCTCCTGCAGTCGTTAACAATGACTCCCTTCAAGGCTTTGATTTCAACCGTGACCCAGGTGTAAGCTATATGAGAACTGCAGGATGGAGTGGTCGCCAGCAATGTTTCGACAAGAAAGCTATTGGCATAGAAGGTCCTGGAGGGCTTGGCTATAGCGGACAGGAATGGCAGGGAATGGTGATAGCAGGCAACACATTCGATTATGTACGTACACACACCGATGCCATTAGCCACGGTACAATCTATAACGTATGCAGTTGTTCCTCGGTGGCCGTTGAAGAAGGACGCGAAGACATCATGAAATACCATTGCGTTGACCTGATCCTCGGACTGGAGAAATATGCTCCCCACCAATTGGTATACTACAAGACATTCACCCCAAAGATGCAGGAACGACTGGCTGCCTATGCACAAACGGGCGGAGCCATTCTGGTGAGCGGTTCTTACATTGGCTCGGATATGACTTCAGAGACCGAGCGCCAGTTTCTTGACAATGTGCTCCACCTACAGTTGGCTGGCACGCAGATGATGAACACCAATCCTATCATCAACGGACTTGGTACGCAGATAGACATTTACCGTACGCTCAACGAAGAGCACTATGCCGCCACAGCGCCGGACATCATACAGCCCACAGGACAGGCATTTCCCGCCATGACCTATCAGGACCAGACTTCGGCTGCCGTAGCCTATCAGGGACAGATTTACCATTCCTTTACGATGGGCTTCCCGTTTGAATGTATCATTTCACCATCAAAGCGAGCCAGCATTATGTCGGGAATCCTGAAATTCCTGATGCCATAGTAATCAAGATTAAAAACAAACGTATCTGACATATGAAAATACAAGCAAACGCTTCCGGAACAAGAAGCATTGAAGTGAGTGAGAAGCATCTGATGACGTTGAAGAAGTATGCCCTGCTGAAAAACCTCATTGACAGCAATGGCATCATCGACGAGGATGTCCTCGACAAACTGAAGTTCAACTGCCGTTCCATCCTGGAAAGCCAGCCAACAATTGACAAGGAGCTGATGGACCTCTGCCTTGACGTCATCTACAATACCAACATGAAGGCCATTGGTCTTCAGAATCTTGTTCTGCTCTATGTGGAATGGGAACCTAAAGAAACTGCAAAGCAAGATAAAGAAGAATAAGAAGGAATGGTAAACAGCCACCAGTTGACCGATTTCCTACCCACGACCAAGAAAGAAGTGGAACTGAGGGGATGGGATGAACTTGACGTCATCCTATTCTCCGGGGATGCTTACGTAGATCACCCTTCGTTTGGGGCTGCTGTTATCGGACGTGTACTAGAATCACATGGCTATCGGGTGGCTATCGTACCACAACCTGACTGGCACGGTGATTTCCGTGATTTCAAGAAACTAGGACGTCCACGGTTGTTTTTCGGAATATCTCCTGGCTGTATGGATTCCATGGTGAACAAATACACCGCTAACCGCCGATTGCGCTCCGAGGATGCATACAGTCCTGACGGGCGGCATGATTGTCGCCCTGAGTATCCCACCATTGTCTATTCTCAGATTCTACGCAAACTGTATCCCGATGTTCCCATCGTTCTTGGCGGTATTGAGGCTTCTCTCCGACGACTCACCCATTATGATTACTGGCAAGACAAACTGATGAAATGCATACTCATTCCCAGTGGTGCAGACATCATCAGTTACGGGATGGGGGAAAAGACGATAGTCCGGATTGCTGAGGAATTGGATAAAGGACGGCGCATAGAATCCATCCGTGAACTCCCACAGACGGTTTTTTTATGCCGTGAAGAGGACATCCCCGGTGGAATCTCAGCTGATGACATTGTGCTGCATAGCCATGAAGAGTGCCTACGCAACAAAAAGGCAGAGGCCGAGAACTTCCGCCATATTGAGGAAGAGTCAAACAAAATGCATGCGCAGCGCTTGTTGCAGGCTGTTGACGGACTTTACGTGGTAGTGAATCCCCCCTACCCACCAATGACGACAACGGAAGTAGATGCTTCTTTCGACCTACCCTACACACGCGTTCCTCATCCAAAATATAAGAACAAACACATTCCTGCTTACGAGATGATTAAATTCTCGGTCAACATCCATCGAGGATGTTTTGGAGGCTGTGCATTTTGCACGATCTCTGCCCATCAAGGCAAATTTATTGCCTGCCGTTCGAAGGAAAGTATTCTCAAGGAGGTAAAAGAAGTTGTACAACTGCCAGATTTCAAAGGCTATCTCAGCGATCTTGGCGGCCCTTCTGCTAATATGTACGGAATGCACGGCAAGAACCTTAAGGCATGTGAACGATGCAAGCGCCCATCGTGTATTCATCCCGCCGTCTGCCCGAATCTCAATGCTGACCATTCGGCTATTCTTGACATCTACCATGCCGTGGATTCCATGCCGCAGATTAAGAAGAGTTTTATTGGAAGTGGTGTCCGTTACGACTTGCTCCTCCACCGTTCCAACGATGAGAAAGCCAACAAAGCCGCAGAACAATATACCCGAGAATTGATTTGTAAACACGTCAGCGGTCGCCTGAAAGTGGCTCCTGAACACACTTCTGACCGCGTGCTATATCTGATGCGTAAGCCTTCTTTCAAACAGTTCCATCAGTTCAAGCGCATCTTTGACCGCATCAACAGTCAGGAAAACCTGCGTCAGCAACTCATTCCCTACTTTATATCCTCTCATCCTGGATGCAGAGAAGAAGATATGGCAGAATTGGCCGTAGAGACCAAGAAGCTTGACTTTCAATTGGAACAGGTGCAGGACTTCACTCCGACACCCATGACCGTGGCTACTGAAACATGGTATACTGGATATGATCCATACACGCTTGAACCCGTTTTCAGTGCTAAGACTCAAAAAGAGAAACTAGCCCAACGACAGTTCTTTTTTTGGTATAAGCCAGAAGAACGCCGTGGCATAGAACAATCTCTGCGCAGGATAGGCAGAGCAGACCTTATCAAAAAACTTTATGATGGAAATTCTCGAACAGCAACTTATAGGCAAGAAGAGCCAAGAGACGTGCGAGGACGCGATAGTCATCACAACACATCATCTGGCGGTTATCGACGGCAGCACCAGCAAAACCAATCGAAGTATCCTTCCAGGGGTAAAAAACGGTAGGTATGCGATGATGCTAGCAGCGGAATGCATCGAGAATCTTCCAGAAGAAGCCACTTGTGAAGAATTCTGCCAAAGTGTTACTGCATCTTTTGCCGCTGTCTATGAATCCCATCAATATTGTACTGACTTCATTCTCGAACATCCTGAAGAGCGCCTCACATGCAGCGCTGCCATCTATAGCACAAGCCGACGTGAAGTATGGATGATTGGCGATTGTCAATGTCTCATTGATGGTGAGTTCTATGATAACCCCAAGCCTATGGAAGCCGCCAATGCCGCAAAGCGCATTTCCTATATACGTGAACATCATCTCAGCGAGTCTTCTATCTTGGAACACGATGAAGGACGCGACCACATCATCAATGACATCATCGCTTCCATGCGCCTTCAAAATAAGACCTTTTCCGTCATTGACGGTACACCAATATATTTAAGAGGTGTAAAGCGGATTCCTGCTGAAAATGTCCATGAGATAGTACTTGCCACTGATGGTTATCCTTTCCTGTATCCTACATTGGCAGAGAGCGAAGCAGCCCTAAAGAATCTGCTCATAAATGACCCTTGTTGTCTGGAGATTTACAAAGCCACTAAAGCCTGTATGAAAGGTCAGCAGAGTTTTGACGATCGTGCCTATTTGCGGTTCAACATCTGAAAAAACATTATAAAATCACAGAATATTTGGTAAAGACTCCAAAAAATCATACCTTTGCACTATGCAAACAAGACCAAAGATAGCCATCATAGATAGCAACACGCTTTCAGCACTTGGACTGAAAGGGATGTTGCAGAATGTGATGCCTATTATGACTGTTGACATCTTTGGCTCTTTTGCTGAATTTACGACCAGTAATACTGATGATTATTTCCATTATTTCACAAATGTGAACATCGTTCTCGACAATCGTGATTTCTTCAATGAGCACAGCCGAAAGACTATCGTACTCACGACTTCGCCAGAAAACCAGCCTACGGGATTCCACTGCTTATGCATCAATGTACCTGAACGGCAACTGGTACATTCACTCCTGATGTTGCAGCAACATGCACATCCCCACGGCAAGAACCTTCCTCCATTGCCAAAAGTGCTAGAAAAGAAAATTCTTTCCGACCGTGAAATTGAAGTAATGAACCTTATAGTACAGGGATTCATCAACAAAGAGATTGCCGATAAGCTCAACATTGGTCTTGCCACGGTAGTCACTCATCGCCGGAACATCATGGATAAGCTTGGTGTGAAATCTGTGTCTGCATTAACAATCTATGCCGTCATGCACGGCTATGTTGACATCAATAGCATCTAATTTTAGCAAAAGGACATTATAACCTTTCGGTCTTTACGGTCTTTAAGGACTTTAAAGACTTTAGAAACAATGGGCGCCCGATTCACATCGAACGCCCATAACAACACAAACACAAAATAATGACGGGCTTACCGCCATATAATTTATATATGATTATACAATCATTATTGCACACCATCTTTGCGGAGTTTCTCCTGCCATTTCCAGGCACTCCGTAATACATCCTCAATATTGGCTTCGGCTTTCCAACCCAACACTTTGTTAGCTTTATCCACATTGCCCCAAACCTTTTCGATATCACCTTCACGCCGTGGGGCATAAGTCCAATTGAGTTTGACACCTGTAGCTTTTTCGAAACCTTCCACTACTTGAAGCGTACTCCAGCCGGTTCCCGTACCGATGTTGAACACTTCCACTTTTTCGCATTCTGGCTTGTCAAGAACACGCTCCATAGCCTTCACGTGAGCCTTAGCCAGATCCACCACATATATGTAGTCACGTATGCAAGTTCCATCGGGTGTGTTATAGTCATTTCCGAAGATTTTCAACTGCTCACGAATGCCGATTGCAGTCTGCGTCACAAACGGAATCAGATTCATAGGAACGCCATTGGGTAATTCGCCAATCTCTGCAGATGGATGAGCACCAATAGGATTGAAGTAGCGCAAGATAATAGCCTTGATAGGTGCACCAGAATGGATATAATCCTGAATGATTTCCTCATTGATCTGCTTCGTATTTCCGTAAGGTGACAATGCTTTCTGAATAGGAGCCTCTTCAGTAACAGGCAGATTCTCCGGAGTGGGCTGTCCATAGACGGTACACGACGAGGAGAAAATAATACCCTTTACATCATATTTTGGCATCAGTTCCAACAAGTTCAACAACGACGTAATGTTATTGCGATAATACATCAAGGGCTTCTCCACACTCTCACCCACGGCTTTTGACGCGGCAAAGTGGATAATGCCTTCAATAGCAGGATATTTTTGGAAAACAGACTCGAGAGCCTCTTTGTCGCAGCAATCCACTTGTTCAAAAGCAGGACGGGTGCCCGTAATTCGCTCTATGCCGTCAATACTATCAGCTTTCGAGTTGCTCAGGTTATCTACGATAACCACCTGATAGCCGGCTTCAATAAGTTCAACCGATGTGTGACTTCCAATAAAGCCTGTACCACCTGTTACGAGAATTGTCTGTTTCATTGTTTCTTTTGTAGTTTTCATTATTCACCCACAAAGGTAGTGTTTTTTTTCGATAAACAAAAGAAAAATATATATTTTTTCCTTTAGTTCTCAATAATAGCCGTCCAACCACCAGCAGGTGCAAGATGGACGTTCACAGGACTGCCGTCAAGAGTCTGTTTGTAACCTTGCCAATCAGTAGCTTCACGGTCTGCATTGATTCCATCAGCAAAGACACGAGCCTTGCGGCCATTTAGGAAAGAGAGGTCAAGTTGAAGGTCTCGAGGTGTCCAGTTGTTCATGGCAGCCACATACCATGTGTTTCCTTTTCTACGTGCCAGTGCCAGCCACTCTCCCATTTCACCCCCTAAGACGACTGTCTCGTCAAATGTCGTGGGAATGTTTGCGATAAAAGCTGCGCATTCCGGATTCTGCAAATATTTTGAAGGGCTATCTGCCATCATCTGTAAAGGTGCTTCAAAAAGCGTGTACATAGCCATTTGATGAACGCGTGTTCCTTGGCTCATCGGATTGTTATTATTTCCGAAGAAGTTACTCTTTGTTGCATTAAGCATAGCACCAGGGGTGTAGTCCATCGGTCCCGGAAGTGCACGGAGATATGGAATAGTACAGTCATAGCGCGGCTGATCATGTATCGGACCATTAGCTGTCCGTTGCTCCCATTTTGAATTTTCCAAACCCTTCACGCCTTCGAAGTTTACCACATTTGGATAGGCACGTTGAATGCCCGAAGGTTTCAGCCCGTGGTAATCTACAAGAAGATGATACTTTGCGGCCATAGCGGCAATCTCATAACTAGAGCGGATGACACGTTGATCATCACGGTCAAAGAAGTCCACCTTAAACCCGCTGACGCCCATATCGGCATAGTGTTTCATCACCTTTTCGGTGTCATTGAGTAAACTCCTCCATGAAGCCCAGAGGATGATGCGTACTCCCTGCTGACGGGCATAAGCAATGACAACAGGCACATCAATATCCTGATTCAGATTCTCTAACAGACTCTCCTTTCCGCTCCAGCCCTCGTCGATGATAACGTACTCCAAAGCGTACTTCTTGGCAAAATCAATATAATACTTATAGGTGTCGGTATTTACACCAGCATGGAACGGCACCCCCGTAAGATTCCAGTTATTCCACCAATCCCAAGCCACTTTTCCGGGCTTAATCCACGAAATATCATTCAGTCTGCATTCGGGAGCCAGCAATTGCCCCATGTCGCAATTCAGCAACTGGCTGTCTTTTTCGGTTACCAAGACTATTCTCCAAGGCAATGCTTGAGGACCTTCCAAACGGGCTATATAAGGTGCACGTTTCGTGGGAACAAGATTCAATCGGTCGAACCCGCCCACCTCTTCTGCTATGGGAACGGGTGCAAACTCAGCTACCAAGGTGTTGCCATCTCCTTTCTTCAGAAACATACCGGGATAGTTCTCCACGCCAGTCTCCATGATTACGGCTTTCTTTCCATCAGGCAGGCACACGGCAAGCGGAGTAATGGCAATGGAATCGGCATACATTTCCGACAACCGTTGTTCATCATAATATGATTCAAATGAAAAGCAATATCGTTCACCTCCACGATTATCGTTGACGTATGGCACAAATGCCTGATAATCATCTACAAAACAAAACTTGCTCGACTCCTTATTTATATCAAATGGATGGTTGCCGCGATAGACAAAACGATAGGCAGCACCGATATTGTATGCACGTATTTCAAGGTCGAAATCCTTCAATTTCAACGTCAGCAAATTACATTCATCCTTCACAGATGCTTTCTTGTAAAATGGCGTGGAAATGGTCTGATTAATTTTACCTTTTGACGCTTTTAAGACCTTTGTCTGTTGAGCCTCCAATCCCATGTTGGAAGAAAGCAGCACAGCTGTCCCGCCATGCGTAATCTGCCAATGAAGCCCCTGACGGTCATTAACAGTAACCTTCAGTTTACCGTCGGGTGAAACTACATTGTATTCCTTTGCCATTGACACAGAAGCCAACAGCAACGCCATTAACAAAAAAGAATGTTTCATAATATGACTTTTATACGATAATACGCGTCTTGTGATAGTTTTCACGGAACTCCGTCGGAGAACAAGACTTCTTGCGCTTGAAGATACGGTTGAAGTTGCTTAGGTTATTGAAGCCGCAGTCGAATGAGATTTCCGACACACTCCGGCTTGTATCCACAAGCAGGCGGGCAGCATAGCCCAACCTGATGTCAATAATGTAATCGGAAAGGTTACGGCCTGTATGGAGTTTGAAGAACCGGCTAAACGCCGAAGGACTCATCCCGGCGATATCGGCCAGCTGGTTCAGGCGGAGTTCATCCATATAGTTCTGGGCTATGAAATTCTTGACCTTCAGGATACGACGGGAATCGTCCTGCACGGCAACCTTTGCATAACTCGTACTGGCCAGGGTGCGAATACCTTCACACTTAGACAATTCGTAGAGAATCGTCATGAACTGCATCACTGCATAGAATCCGTCCTGAATGGAAGAAAGAGTATCTATCTCCTTGTAAACCTTCATGATGGCGCTAAGGGGAAAGCTGATACCCTTACGAGCCTCGTTCATCATCTTACGGACAGATATAAACGGATTGCGTCCGAAAAGGGAATCCTCACTCATGCCAAGATCAAACTGAACGGTTACCTCACGGATATCCTCACTTGTACAAGTGTTCTGCTCCCATACATGTTCCAGATCTGGAGAAGTAATCAGCACCAAGTCATATTCACCGATAATCTCATTACTGTCGCCCACTATACGGCGCACGCCAGCAGCATGTTCCACGAAGTTCAGCTCGAAAACCTCATGGTTATGTATGGGATAGGTAAACTCTTTCTTGTGACGGTCTGCAATATACAACACGTCCTTGCCCATCAACGGAGTTATCTCGTGAATAATTCTCCTTTCATCCATAACTTATAGTTCCTTTAAGATTTCGGATATGCGCTGCTTGGTCGTAAGTCTAGTGGGAACCAACGGAAGCCTGAGCACGTTCTCAATGAATCCCATCTCCGATAGCATCGCCTTCACGCCGGCAGGGTTACCGTCAACGAAGAGCAAAGAAAAAAGATCGGTAAATTTATGATGAATCTTCCGCGCGGCAGCAAACTCGTTGTTAAATTCCAGACGTAACATCTTAGAGAATTCACGAGGCAGGGCATTGCCTATCACGGAGATAACACCCACGGCTCCACAAGCAACCATCGGATAAGTAAGCGCATCGTCACCACTGATAACAGCAAAGTCTTTCGGTGCATTCTTCAGAATCTCATCCACCTGTTCCAGAGAACCACTTGCCTCCTTGATGGCAACTATATTATGGAAATCACGGGCCAGACGCACGGTAGTCTCGGCCTTCATGTTTATGCCTGTACGGCCTGGTACATTATAGAGCACTATAGGAAGAGAAGTGGCAGAGGCAATAGCCTTGAAATGCTGATAAAGACCTTCTTGTGATGGCTTGTTGTAATATGGACATACCGAGAGTACGCCATCAATCCCATGCCAGTCAGCCGTGCGAAGTTCTTCCACCACAGCTGCCGTATTATTGCCCCCACATCCCATCAGTATGGGTACTCGGCCTTTCACCAATTCAATAACAAGATTCTTTATGTTTGTCTTTTCCTCAGTCGTCAGCGTAGGAGTCTCACCCGTAGTAGCCAAAATACAGAGGAAATCCGCACCGTTATCCAGTTGAAATTGAACAAGTCTTTTAAGTGCTGCATAATCCACAGCTCCACTAGCCGTAAAGGGGGTTACCAGCGCAATACCTAAACCTTTGAAGATGTTACGTGCCATAATCATTTAAATTTCGGTTACAAAAGTACAACATTTCGGGCAAACCACAAAATTATTGCTAAACTTTTAAGCCAACTTGTACTATTTTGCTAATTATGGCTAAGATAATTTCAGTATTCTATCTCTTCGAGGAAAAGAGCATGGGCAGGCATAGACTCACCTGCTTGCGTACGCTGTTTCCTCTCCACTATCTTTCGGAAATCATCAAACGTGATTCTGCCTCGTCCGACATCGATCATTGTTCCGACGACTGCCCTCACCATATTGCGCAGGAACCTGTTGGCTGAAATGCGGAAATACCAATGGGTGGAATCTACCTGAATCCAGCGAGCCTCCGAAACTCTGCATAAAGTGGTCTTCACGTCGGAATGCGATTTGCAGAAAGCCCCAAAATCCTCGTATGTACAAAGTATGCGACCGGCTTCATTCATACGTTCGAAATCGAGATTGTAATGCAACTCACAAGAATACTGACGGCAAAAAGGATCTCGCGCAGTATGGAGATAATAATGATAGGTGCGGCGAACGGCGGAGAAACGGGCATGCATATCATCTGCAACCGGTTCCATACGATAAATGGCAATATCTCTTGGCAACATCCGCCCTAGTCGGTAAGCCGTCTGCTGGCAATCCAGCTGTCCGTCCCATTCAAAATGAGCCACCATCTGGCGGGCATGGACACCTGCATCCGTACGACCTGCCCCTACAATTTCCACATCATGCCGGAGCAAGACAGACAATGCCTTCTGCAACTCTTCCTGAACGGAGTTCGCATCTGGTTGTATCTGCCACCCGTGATAGTTGGTGCCGTCGTAGGCAAAATGAATAAAGTATCTCACTACTGACCAAGTATTTTCTTTGGAAATTTCGGGCATGTGCCCCAACTCACCTCGTCGTCCCTACCGTCCATATAGGATTTCGTGTATTTCACCTTGCCGGTGGAATAGTTGTAAGACGCCTCATCAAACGACTGTGTATCGCGATCATAGTCGCTATCCAGTTTGCCGATGAGTTCGAAGTCGCCGTTCTGATAGCGGTAAAGTTCTTCTATGTTCATTACAATGGAGCCTGCCTGATCCGAATAATTCTCAATTTTGAGCACACCTCGGTCGGTGATAGTCACCTTGTTGGTGTTTTCCATCATCAGTCCTTCCATGGTCATCAAGTCGTCGTCAAGAATCGGCAGTTCCTTAGGGTATTCCTTGAAGAGATTGAATTTGCCGTCGGCCGTTCCCCAGTAGATGACCAAAACAGGCTGGTTGTTGTTGTAAACGGAGCCATCCGTACGGGTAACGATATGTTCGGTGCTGTCGGGCGTGGCCATAATGACCAGGTCTTTGATGCCGTCCTTGTTGAGGTCACCGGTGGGCTCATGGTTGATCTGCCAGCCTTTCGGGGTAACGTCACTTGCCGAAGAGCCCGAAGGCTTGAAATGTTGCGCATAGGCGGCTGATGAAAGAATTACGGCCATAGCCATTAAAATAGTCTTTTTCATTGTAGTATTCTTTACTTATGATGATTTACTAGTCATTTGTATTTCTATAAAGAATCGTCAGACGGTTCTACATGAATGTTTATCTGTGTCTCCTCTCCAAACTCTTCACGCAACTTCCGCTCGATGATAACGGTTGTTTCGTGCGACTCAAGTATAGTTGTCTCAGGGTCAACAACAATATGGAAATCCGCGATGCAATAGTGACCACATAGACGGGTTTTCAGTTCATGGACGCCCCTTACGCCCTCTACGGAACGTATGATTTCAAGCATCTTCTGTTCTGTCTTTTCAGGAAGTGATGCCTCTGTGAGTTCTGCAAGAGCGGGAATTGACATCTTCACGGCCATAACGATAATTACAATACTGATTACAGCTCCTACCAGAGGGTCAAGGATTGTCCATTCACCACCCAATGCTATGGCTCCGGCAATACCTACAAGAGAACCTACGGAAGAGAGTGCATCCGTACGATGATGCCAGGCATTGGCTATGACCACAGGAGAGGAAAGCCTTTTACCCACCTTGACTGTCCATTGGTAAAGGATTTCCTTGCTAATAATAGAAATGACGGCAGCCCATAGGGCTATCATTTCAGGAGCAGGCAGCGGATTGCCTTCCACGGCACTTCGGATCTGCTGATAAGAGGACTTAATCATTTCAGCACCTACCACAAGGAGCATAAGACTTACGACAACCGTGGCAAGCGTCTCAAACTTGCCATGACCGTAATCATGTCCTTTGTCTTTCCCTTTGCCAGAAATACGGGTAAATACAATGACAATAATGTCGGTAACAAGATCGGATGCTGAATGAACGGCATCAGCCAACATGGCTGTACTGCCACCCAATATGCCGGCAACGAACTTGACTATGGTGAGCGCTATATTGCAAAACGCTCCCCATAGTGTTATCTTCTGGATGTCTTTCGTTCTATTGTCCATCTTGTCATTGTCCCTATTTCAAGAATGCAAATATACTACTTATTTCCATATCAGCAAAACTTTTAAACATAAAATGTGAACATTTTCCCAGCAGAATTAACCTCCAAAAGACGAAAACAATACTGTATTTATCGTTAATATTTACATGCTTTGTTTCCAATGAGTGGAAGCATTGCTTCTGATGGTTGGAAACGATGCTTCTAATGGGTGGAAACGATGCTTCTAATGGGTGGGAAACGATGCTTCTAATGGGTGGAAGCAAGGCTTCCAATGGTCAGAAGTTTGGCATGAGAAGTTTTCAGAAAGATATTCAAGAATATTGACAAAACAAACAAATAAAATGTGTATCTTTGCAAAAAGTATCATGTAAACTAAAAAAACTAAGATTATGACAGACAAAACACCAACCCCGCATATCGGAGCCAAGTACGGCGAGATTGCAGAAACCGTCATCATGTCGGGCGACCCATTGAGAGCACAGTTCATGGCTGAGCATTTCCTTGATAATCCCGTTCTTTTCAATAAGGTGCGCGGAATGCTCGGCTTTACAGGTACTTACAAGGGCAAGCGAGTTTCCGTAATGGGCCATGGCATGGGAGTTCCCTCAATGGCTATCTATTCGTATGAACTTTTCAACTTCTACGGAGTGAAGAAAATCATCCGTGTGGGCTCTGCCGGCTCCATGAATCCCGACCTCCATATCGGCGACCTGATGCTGGCACAAGGTGCTTGCACAAATAGTAATTATGCCTCTCAATTCCAATTGTCTGGAACATTCGCCCCCATTGCCGACTTCGATCTGCTGAGAGCAGCTGTGGAGAAGGCGGAGGAACTTGGATATACCTACAAGGTTGGCAATATCTATTCGTCAGATATTTTCTACGATGAGAATAGCGGTGCTACGGCACAATGGCAGAAAATGGGCGTACTGGCCGTAGAAATGGAAAGTGCCGCACTCTACATGAATGCGGCACGCTATGGGGGACGCGCTTTGTGCCTTTGCACAATCAGCGATTCTCTTGTTACAGGCGAGGCTACGACGGCCGAACAACGTCAGAACAGTTTCACGCACATGATGGACGTGGCGTTCGGAATTATTTGAGCCTATTGCCCTCTTTGGGGAAGACCACTTTCGGCTTGAAAGTCTTGGCTTCTTCAAAGTCCATCAGGGCGTAGCCGATAATGATGACCGTGTCGCCTACGATACACTTACGGGCAGCGGCTCCATTGAGACAAATACAACCGGAGCCGCGCTCACCTTTTATGATATAGGTGTCAATACGCTCACCGTTATTGTTGTTTACAATCTGAACTTTCTCGCCGGCAATCAGTCCGGCAGCATCCATCAGGTCTTCATCGATAGTGACGCTACCCATGTAATTCAGATTGGCTTCCGTAATCTTCACACAGTGAAGCTTACTTTTCATGACTTCTATCATCATTTTTCAGCTGCGATTATCAAGTTACGATTTGTATTTGATATGATCGATAAGGCGGATAGGAGTCTTGCCACAATAGACCGTAATACAGCCTACCACATAGGGCGAATCCTCCCAATTATCAAGATCAAGGAGAGTATTGCCGTCAACAATTGAGAAATACTCCACTTCAAGTCCGTCAACGGCATTGATGTCGTTGACAACCTTCTCGTGAGTCTCTTTCAGCGTATGCTTTTTCGCATATGTGACACTCTTCTTCAAGGCTTCATAAATCTTCGGAGCAATGGCACGCTCATCAGGAGAGAGCAATGTGTTACGGGAAGACTTTGCCAATCCGTCTTTCTCACGCACAATGGGACACTCCACTATCTGGACGTTAAGTCCCAGATTGCTGACCATGGCCTTGATGACAGCTATCTGCTGCCAATCTTTCTCGCCGAAATAGGCACGATCAGGACGAGTAATATAAAACAAGCGGCTGACCACCTGGCATACGCCATTGAAATGACCGGGGCGCTTAGCTCCTTCCATCACGGTAGAAACAGGGGGATACTCAAAATGACGAGTGTCGGGAGTAGGATACATTTCGCTGACAGATGGAGCAAACACATAGTCAGCCCCAACACTCTCAAGCAGTTTGCAATCGGCATCCAACGTTCGCGGATAACGCTCAAGATCGCCTTTGTCATTAAACTGAGTAGGATTCAGGAATACACTGACCACAGTCACACCATTTTCTTTCACGCTACGCTCAACAAGCGAGGCGTGTCCTTCATGCAAAGCACCCATCGTGGGCACAAGTCCAATCTCTTTACCTTCCTTTCGAACTGCGAAGAGTTCGTTCTGGAGTTCAACAATCGTTTGAAATACCTTCATTTCTATACTTATTGTGCTGTAAATCGGGTGCAAAGTAACAAAGAATTTGTGAAATATGCAAAGATTATTTTTAAAATATGCCAAATATCGTCTTAATAAAACAAAAACTAATTGTTTTCTGCATTTTTTTTTGTACCTTTGCATACAAATTTTTATTCTATGGCAGCAAAGAAAGTATTATTCATTAACCAGGAAATCATACCATACGTACCCGAAAGCGAACTTTCACTTCTCGGAAAGAACCTCCCACAGGCCATTCAGGAAAAGGGATACGAGATAAGAACGTTCATGCCCAAGTGGGGAACCATCAACGAACGCAAAGGGCAGCTGCACGAAGTGATTCGCCTGTCAAGAATGATGCTGATTATCGACGAGACCGATCATCCGTTGATCATCAAGGTAGCTTCTATTCCTCAGACTCGCATACAGGTTTATTTCATCGACAATGACGATTATTTCACGAAGCGTCAGATGGAAACTGATGAAAACGGTGAGGAATATGCAGACAACGGTGAACGTGCCGTGTTCTTTGCGCGTGGTGTTCTGGAGACCGTAAAGAAACTCCGTTGGGCTCCTGACATTATCCACTGTCAGGGATGGATGAGTGCGATTATTCCACTCTATGTCAAGACAGCCTATCAGGAAGAGCCTTCGTTTGCAAACACCAAGGTCATCACCTCTCTCTTCAGTAAAGAACTCAAGAACGAATTGGGCGAAGGCTTCAAGAAAGGCATTGAATACAAAGACGCCAAGATGAAGCTGCTCGACAAGTATAACAAGAAATTTGACTTCATCGAACTGGGCAAGTTGGCCATTGACTATAGCGACGGTATCGTGGAGGCAGGAAGCGAAGTGAATGCTGAACTGCTGAAATATGCAACTGACCAGAATCTGCCCCTCCTGAAATATCCCGGAGCTGAGAATTTCGGCGATGCTTACAATCAATTCTATAAACAGATATTGGGCGAGGAAGAATAAACATCCCAAGAAATCATTCATCATTACATACAAGATTAATCGATAATGAAACTGAAAAGTATGGCAGCCTGCGCGCTGCTACTGTCTATGGTGGCTGTTTCATGTAATGACAACACCGATACGATTGGACAAACACTCACGGATAACATGGATCAAGTAAGAATCTATACTGACACCTTCAACGTGTCAACAAGATCCATCAAGGCTGGCCCTGTGCTTTCAAGAACAGCTACCGGAAACTTAGGCCGGATGAAAGACCCCGAAACGGGCAGCTTAATCACTGGTGACATTACCACCAAATTCCACGTGCTCAGCAATCTGAACATACCCAGTAAAGAAGACCTGTATTATTTTAAGAATAACGGGGAAATCCTGGCTGATTCCTGTGACATAAGATTCTATTTTGCAGATTTTGAAGGTGACTCTTTGGCAACCATGAAAGCCACCCTCTACGAATTGGCCAAGCCTCTTCAGGAAGACGGAAAATACTATACCGACTTCGACCCGATGAAGGAAGGTTATGTAAGAACAGATGAGAACGCCATCAAGATAGGCAAGACCTATACCCTATGGGATCTCACCATCTCAAAGGCAGAACGGGAAGCCACCAATCACGCAAACAATATCCGTATCAAGATAACGGGTCCCTATACAGACAAGAATGGGAATACCTATCCAAACTTTGCTACGTTTATCCTCCGGAACTACTACGAGCATCCGGAGTATTTTGCAAATTCGCTGACTTTCGCCAATCATATCTGCCCCGGTTTTTACCTGAAGTCAGAATCCGGTACAGGAAGTATGGCGTACATATATGCCACAAACATGAATGTCTACTACCGTGGTGTTGCTAACGATGGTGCCACTCTGGTCATTCCTTTCGCTGGTACGGAAGAAGTGATGCAACATTCAACGATCACTAACGACAACAAGGTGGATGAACTCCTTGAAGACAACACTTGCACTTACCTGAAGACACCTGCCGGTATCTTCACCGAAATGACCATTCCCGTAGACGATATCATGAAAGGTCATGAAAATGATACGCTCAACACGGTAAAGGTATCACTTACGAAGCTCAACAACAAAGTACAGAAGGATTACAGTCTTGATAACGCTACATCTCTTCTGATGATTCCGAAGGACAGCCTGGCAACTTTTTTTGAAAGCAACAAGACTATAGACAACAAGACCTCATTCCTTTCAGGCATCAGTGGCAACACATACACATATAGCAATATCTCTGAATTGGTACGACGTATGTATGACAAGAAAATGAAAGGTAATTATTCAGAGGACTGGAACAAGGTTGTCATCATTCCTGTTGAATACTCAAGCACTTCCACCAGTAGTACAACCAGCACCTACAAGATGAATCATCAGATGACTCTTTCAAGTACGCGTCTGGTAGGTGGTTCGGAGAATCCTAACGGGGACATTAAGTTAAGTGTCATCTACAGTAAATTCTCCAGCAAATAGACAGATGGCAGACGGTTATCTGGAATCTCACCAGGAAGATTACGAGAAAAGAAAAGCAGCATGGCTCCGCAAAAAGGGCCATGCTGTTACCCGTAATATCCCAAGACCTGAAGACGAATCTCTCTGATTCGTCTTTTTTCTATTTCACGATTAATGTCTTGAACCAATCACTAAGGAATCCTGAATATCTATTCTGTGAATCGGATATCAGGATTATTACTTGTGAGCCATCTTCAAGCTTAGGGCCAAGGCACATTCCCTCATAGTTGGCATAGTCTTGATGAAAAAGAGAGATCGAGGTTTTCCATTCGTGAACGAGGTGTTTGTCTGATGAATTCCAGGGATTGACCTGATAGATTTTACATTTTACACACGAGCCTAACTTCTCTTTGGTAGTTAGCGCTTCCCTTTCAAGAATCAGAAGCGAGCCATCATCAAGTGCAGTCATCGCGCTGACACCATGCACTCGATTACCGACAATTGTTGAGTCAGGGTCATCCAAACGGTAGGAAAATGATTCACGAGGCTGCAAATCATCCCCGAAACTCTGTAAACGAAGTATTGAATCCTCTTTTAACGGAGACTCCGTTGTAGTCCAGAAAAGATGCATATTCGCATTATATGCCAATGATTCGAGACCACGGTTAGGCTTAGCCTTCTTGAACACATCCGGTATCTTCAATTCCCGAAAGGTAGGTTTTCCGTCTAACCCATACTCAAGCACGTCATTACGTTTCTCGCCACTGGTAAAGATAGTCTTTGTTGAAGGCACGAATATTATTCCCTCTGCATCGCGATTAGCATTACCACTCTCAAGAAACCCTACATTATATACTGAAGTAAGCTCTCCACGCTGATTAAACTTAAGACTAAAGACATAGAAGCCATCCTGCATCTTATCATCCACGACGGCGTAAAGACCGTTCCCTATTGGCGTAATACCACTGTAATTACCCGGTGGGATTTCCGCATTGAATGAAATCTGGCGATTCTCACGCACAAGTGATAGCCAATGTATATGAGTATCAGACGAGATGGCGAATAAAGAATCTGTCTGTGCCTGCAAGGGAGCAAACACAGACAGAATTAAAATGATTGAAAACAATATTCTCTTCACACTTTATTTGTTGAAATAGCGCTTCAACAAACCGGCAAATCCGGCACCATGACGGGCTTCGTCCTTAGCCATCTCGTGAACGGTGTCATGAATGGCATCAAAGCCGGCAGCCTTTGCATTCTTGGCAATGCGGAACTTATCCTCGCAAGCACCAGCCTCTGCAGCAGCGCGCTTCTCGAGATTAGTCTTGGTATCCCAAACACACTCACCAAGCAACTCAGCAAACTTAGAAGCGTGTTCTGCCTCTTCGAAAGCATAGCGCTTGAATGCTTCGGCAATTTCGGGATAACCTTCACGGTCAGCCTGACGGCTCATAGCCAGATACATGCCAACCTCACCGCATTCGCCATTAAAGTGATTGCGCAAATCCTCAATCATCTCTTCGCTCACGCCTTCGGGTTTGCCGTCACCGATCTTATGAACGGTAGCATACTCCATTTCCTCTTCAGTAATCTCCTTGAACTTACTGGCGGGAACTTTACAAACTGGACATTTCTCAGGGGGTTCCGGACCCTCGTGGATATAACCACAAACAGTGCAAATAAATTTCTTCTTCATAATGCTTTAGTAATAAGTTAATTAAATATGTTATTTGTTCGCGTCTTAACTATCCAACTTTCTGCTCCTCTTTGGCTGCCATACACTCAGCACATACACCTTTATAATATAGTTGCATTTCATCAACGAGATTCCCCTGGATTTCACGTTGCTGAGTAAGAATAGGAGCAGGTTCATCCATAAAGTCAAGCACACGACCGCACTCCTTGCAATAGAAGTGTACGTGGGGATGCGTATCACCATCATAACATACACGATGCTCGTCAATTGTAATCATCAGGGCAGCATTACGCTCTGAGAACAAGCGAAGCGTATTGTAAACGGTCGTACGACTCAGCGTCTTGATTTTAGGACACAAAGCCTTATAGACCTCCTCAACCGTAGGATGTGTAAAATGAGTCATCAAATATGCCATAATCTCTACGCGTTGTACAGATGGCTTTACACCACAGGCCAAAAGACGATCGATTGCTTTTTCTCTAATATTCTGTTCTTTCATAATTAATAATAAGTTTTGCAAATATAATACATTCAATTGATTATTCCAAATCTTTTTGGAATTATTTCAAACTCTTCTTGATTTTTTTGATTTTCTTACGATCTATGTACTTTTTCAACGCCGGTACCTGGCGAGAAATCTCATCAGCCAAAAGTGCGGCTACAACCGTACCACCATATATATTATAATGTGTATTGTCCTTACGACCATTAGGCACGGATGGATGCTCGCCAGGCTTAAACCACATGTGAAGCTTACGGCTGCCCTCAATACCCAGTCTTTGCTCCAAATCATGTGTAATCCGATTGGCTCTGATGAAGGGAACATTCAACTGAGAAGCCACATTCCGAGGAGAAAGCAGATAATCACCGTGCGTATCAATCAGCGTATCGCTATTTACCTTCTCATCTTCGTAGACCGTATTTCGAAGCGACTCGTCATCTACCGAACTATCTACCTGACGATAGAAATTACGGCGTACAACAGCATCACACAAAATCGGATTGGCTCCTTTCTCACGTGCCTCCAAAACGAAACGCGAGAGGTTGGCATCAAAGGTTGAACCTGGATCGGTGTGACGATCTAGTGCCGGCTTTTCATCATTGTGGCCGAACTGAATAATCACATAATCGCCTGGCTTTATCTTATCAAGCACCTTCTGCCATCGTCCTTCATCGATGAAACTCTTGGAAGAGCGGCCATTAACGGCATGGTTATCCACCACTACCCCACTCTTGAAATACTGCTGGAGCATCATTCCCCAACCGCGTTCCTGTTTGCCGCCAGTAGTGTCCTTATTGGCCATGGTGCTATCGCCGATCATAAACACCGTAATGGGTGCTTTCTTAGTGAAAGCACTCATTAGAACAATCAGCGACAAAATGGTCAAGACCTGAAAAGCCTTTTTCATCAAATATGTTATTTAGAGAGTTTTGTCAGAAGTTCATCATCTGTTACCAGCATCTGCTCACCGGTTGTCATATCCTTCAGCGTCACCTTGCCTTCATTGATTTCATTCTCACCGACAAGGGCAACGAAAGGAATCTGCTTGGCATTGGCGTAACTCATCTGCTTCTTCATCTTGGCACTGTCGGGGAAAACTTCCGTGTGAATACCTGCCTGTCGGGCCTTGGCCGCAATAGGAAGACAATATGCCGTCTCCTTCTCACCGAAGTTGATGAAGAGGAGCTGAGTGCCGTTGACAGCCTCCTTGGGATAGAGATCGAGCTGATTAAGCACATCATAGATGCGGTCGGCACCAAAACTGATACCCACACCTGACAGACCAGGCATTCCGAAAATACCAGTCAGATTATCATAGCGGCCACCACCCGTGATGCTACCAATCTGCACATCCAAGGCTTTCACCTCGAAGATGGCACCCGTATAGTAATTCAAACCACGGGCAAGTGTGAGGTCAAGCTGGATTTCATTCTTCAATCCAGAAGTCTTCAGCGAGTCAAGAATAAACTTGGTTTCTTCCACGCCCTTCAGTCCTGTTTCTGAATCTTTGAGCACTTCAGCAATGACCGTGAGTTTTTCCTCGTTCGTTCCTGCCAATGAGATAATCGGTTGGAGTTTCTCAATCTGATCCTCCGTAAGGCCATCTTCACGCAATTCCTGGTTCACATTGTCAATGCCGATCTTATCAAGCTTGTCAATGGCCACGGTGATGTCTACAATCTTATCGGAGGCACCGATTACCTCAGCAATGCCGGAAAGAATCTTACGGTTATTAATCTTAATCTGAACGCGAACGCCGAAGCGCGTGAACACCGTGTCAACTATCTGCATCAGTTCTACCTCGTTCAGCAAGGAATCACTACCCACCACATCAGCATCACACTGATAGAATTCGCGATAGCGTCCCTTCTGAGGGCGGTCAGCACGCCATACGGGCTGGATTTGATAGCGCTTAAACGGCAATTGTAATTCCTCGCGGTGCATCACCACATAACGGGCAAAGGGAACGGTGAGATCATAGCGAAGACCTTTTTCGCATAGGCGTGCGGCCAGATGAAGCAAGTTGCGCTCCAAAAGTTCCTTGTCTTCTATTTTATTGAGATAGTCACCACTATTAAGGACTTTGAAGAGCAGTTTGTCACCTTCTTCACCATATTTGCCCATCAACGTTCCGAGAGTTTCCATGGCGGGAGTCTCTATCTGCTGGAAGCCGTAGAGGGTATATACGTCCTTAATCGTATTGAAAATATAGTTGCGCTTAGCCATCTCCAGGGGAGAGAAATCGCGCGTTCCTTTAGGGATATTAGGTTTCTGAGCCATAAATTTTAGTTTCAAGTTTCAGGCTTCAAGTATCATGAATTACCAGAAGTCTGAAACCTTATTTACTATTTTCTAACAATGGTCTGGTCACGATCAGGACCGATGGAGATAATCTTGATAGGTGTCTCCAATTCTGTCTCCAAGAACTTGATATAATCAGAGAATTCCTTGGGGAACTGGTCTTCTGAAGTGAACTTCGTCATATCTGTCTTCCATCCAGGCAACTCTTTGTAGATGGGTTCAATGCCTTCCTCGATGCTGAAGGGGAAATGGTCAATTTCCACGCCGTTCTGCTTGTAAGCGACACAAGCCTTGATGGTATCGAAACCATCGAGCACATCACTCTTCATCATGATGAGCTGGGTTACTCCATTCACATCGATGGCATAGCGGAGAGCCACCAGGTCAATCCATCCGCAACGACGCTCACGTCCGGTTACGGCACCATACTCATGACCGAGGTCACGAATCTTGGCACCCGTTTCGTCGAAGAGTTCTGTGGGGAAAGGACCGGCTCCTACGCGTGTGCAATAGGCCTTCATAATGCCAAACACCTCACCAACCTTATTAGGACCAATTCCCAATCCCGTGCAGGCTCCAGCACAAATGGTGTTTGATGAAGTAACGAAAGGATAGCTGCCGAAGTCCACATCCAGCATCGTGCCCTGAGCACCCTCACAAAGAATGCTCTTGCCTGATTTGAGGAGCTGGTTGATCTCATATTCGCTATCCACAATCTGGAACTGCTTCATGTATTCAATGCCTTCCATCCAGGTCTTCTCCACTTCCGTGATATCATAGTCGGTATAGTTGAGCGACTTGAGGATAGCCTCATGGCGTGCTTTGTGGGCAGCATATTTCTCGGCAAAGTTCTCAAAGATATCACCCACGCGCAATCCATTACGGGAAATCTTGTCGGTATAGGTAGGTCCAATGCCCTTACCTGTAGTACCTACCTTGCTCTTGCCTTTCTGAGCCTCATAGGCGGCATCGAGCACACGATGGGTAGGCATAATAAGATGAGCTTTCTTGGAAATATGAAGACGGTTTTTCAAATCGTGACCGCTTTTCTCAAGGTCTTTGGCCTCTGCCATAAACAAATCCGGGGCAAGCACCACACCATTACCAATGATGTTCACCTTACCGCCCTGAAAGATTCCAGAAGGAATAGAACGGAGTACGTATTTTTCGCCTTCAAACTCTAGGGTATGGCCGGCATTGGGGCCTCCCTGAAAGCGTGCTACAACGTCATACTGTGGTGTGAGAACATCCACGACCTTTCCCTTACCTTCGTCTCCCCATTGTAAGCCGAGGAGAACGTCAACTTTTCCTTTTTGCATTTTTGTTATACTATTTAATCTTTTTCTTATTCTTCTCTCTTGTGAGTTTGGCCACGCAAGTGCTGCAAACGCCATAGACATAAAGTGAATAGCTGTCACGGCGAAAACGCTTCAGACGGGTGTCCCTAAGGGCCAGCTCCACTTTGGGAGCCTTCATCTCAGTAACCTTACCGCAAATTGTGCACACCTGGTAGCAATGGCTGGTAGAAGCATAACTGGCTTGGTACATCGTGCCCAAACTCAGTCGATGGCAAACCACCAGGCGAAGGTTCACAAACAGATTCAGCGCATTGTAGAGCGTGGCACGACTAATGGGGAAATAATCCTTCTCAATCTTTTCACTCAACTCTTGAATGGAGAAATGGCCATTGAAGCTATACACCGCATCCAGCACCGCAAAGCGCTCAGGCGTCTTACGAAGCTTGTTTTCGTCCAGATATTTGGCTAGAATCTGCCTCACAGCAGTCTTGTTGCTTTCCTTCATTTGCCCAAATTATGAGGTTAGCTCACAAATTCGTGCAAATTTACAACTATTTTTTATAAAAGGCGGCTATTTTACTCAAAAAAATTCTAAATTAAGTGTTTTCAACGCACTTTTACAAATTTGTGTATAATCATCACCTAATGAAGCGAACCGCCGAACGCAATTCATAGCCGCGTGGCGCACACTGATGGAAGGACTCTGTAAGGCGGTCAGAGCCTGATCAAGAAACTCCTGGATACCGCGTTCATTTGGCTCCTGACCTTTCATAAAAAGGCGGGCAAGCAGATTGTAGCCGCAAATCTGCTCCACTTCATTGTCACCGGCAATCCATTGGAAAGCCAACACCGGGGCATATTCCAGATGCTGATAGAGATTGAAGGCGGCCATCTCGGCTATCTCCTGGGAAGGCGTCTGCTCCATCCAGAGTTCCACGATTTCAGGTAACATCTGTTCGGGTGGCATCATCATCGTTGCCAGTATCTTGCACTCCCTGATGTTCTCTTTCCATAATTCAATGGCCAACGCATAATCTTTGCCATATTCGTCGGCCATCTTCCGGAGATCTGGAATGCTCACGCCCCAATTAATCTTGTAATCGAGTCCCTTCTCACGCATGGACCGTGAAGCCGTTCCGTCCATCCTGAGAAAAAACGACTTCTTAATCTCCTTCAGTTTCTCTTGTGTCTGCTCATCCATAGTCATTCAAATCAACACGCTATAATCGCGGCTATATCGCAGCATCTGCTCGGTGTAGCCTTCCGTATAATCGAGTTCCACATCCACAATCTCCCCATCGCTATTCTTGACTGGCTTCATCACGGGATTGATGAATCCTTTGTAGGGAGCCAGATTCAGTTTTCCGTAGCGTTCAAGAATCTCCTGATGCAAATCAGCATCCACCTTCACGGCATATCTCTCCACGAGTTCACGGGCTGCCTCAAAGTCACCCTCACTCTTGATGCGCTGGATTTCGGCCAACAGTTCAGCAATGAGCCGCCTGAGTTGCTGATAGTCTTTGATGCGGATATAAGTCTTTTCGTCACGCTTCAACATCTCAATGGCATCACCGTGCTCAAAACACCAATGGGCTATTAAGGCCCGGTTGCGCATATGAGCCTCTTCTATCTGATGACCGGGCTTGATGCGCGTCAGCTGGGTCAACAAACCGTTCATCATATAGGTGTAATATTGGCTCTTATAGGCTTCCATATCGGGTGTTAAACCAAGTTGAACCAGTTTCTCGTCGGCTATGTAATAGAGTCCGAAAAGGTCAGCGCGGGCTTCCTCGATGGTATTGCCGTAGTTCTTCAACGCATCCGGGTCAACGCCGGGAAGCAACTGGCCACTGCCATGTCCCAGACATTCATGGAGATCCGTATGGAGGTCATCGCAAACATCGCCATATTTGTTGATCAACGCAATCGTATCGGCATCAACCACGAACTCCTCCCGGAATCCATTACCACGAGCCGCCTTGTTATAGGCATCGGTAAGGTTTCCGATGGTAACGCTCTTCGAACCGTGTTCAGCCCGAATCCAGTCGGCATTGGGCAGATTGATACCGATAGCCGTGGAGGGATACTCATCGCCACCAAGCATCGCCGCACATATTACATTGGCCGTGACGCCCTTTACCTTTGGCTTGCGGAATCGGGGGTCAACAGGCGAATGGTCCTCAAACCACTGGGCATTGTCGGAAATGGTCTGCGTGCGTTTGGTGGCCTCCAGGTCCTTGTATTCCACAATACCTTCCCACGAGCCTTTCAGCCCCAGCGGATCACCATAGACCTCAATGAAACCATTGACGAAATCCACGCGTGAGCGATGCTCGGTCACCCATTGGATACAATAGAGGTTGAAAAGTCTCAGGTCGCCAGTCTCATAATAGCGGATGAGGGTGGCAATATACGTGCGCTGGTCATCGTTCTCAGCCACGTCCATGGCCTTCCGGAGCCAATAGACAATGTGGCGGATGGCCGCTCCGTATTTTTCTTCGGCACACCACTTGTCTTCCTCTATCCTGCCATCGCGTTTCACGAGTGTTGAGTTCAGTCCATAGGAAAGCGGTTCCGGATCAAGGGCATCCTTCATGGAGGCATAATAGTCCTCCACCTCCTGCTGGTTAACCCCATCGTAGAAATTGCAAGCGGATGTCTCCACCAGGTCAACGCCATCGGCCTTATTCACACGCTTGGGCAACACCTCAGGATCAAACATCACGGAGAACAACTCTTCATAATCGCCGACGTTCTCACCGACAGCTTCAAGCACTTCCCTCAAATACGACTCGGTAAATTCAGGCATGAATTTCTCGCATCCATAATGATGATAGATGCCATTGGAAAACCACACCCGTTTCAGATAGACCTCCAGGGCCTTGAAGTCGATACTTTCACGGTCGCCATGAAAACGAGTAAATACAACCTCCAGCATTTTGCGGATGCGAAGGTTGTATTTCCCAAACTGGTCAAACGTGATGTCACGTCCCCAGAGTGTTGCTTCCGATAAATAATATACGAGTTCTTTCTGTTGAGGCGTAAGGCTTTCAAAACCATTCAGGCGATACCTCAGCAACTGCAAGTCAGCGAAGCGCTCGTCTGAATAGTTGAAGTCTTCTGTTTGCATATTGTCAATCTTAATTTGTACTTTTCTTTTTATTGCGTTTCAACGGCCTTTTTGCATCAGACGGATGCTGCGCATAATGGCGCAACTTGTACTCACGCGGTGTAATGCCGTTGATCTTGTAGAATGAAGCATAGAACGACTGCCTGTTGGCGAATCCCACCATGTCGCTGATATCTTCCATATTCAGGTCACGGTAGCGCTTGTCAACGAGCAAAGTCATTGCTTCCTCGATGCGGAATTTGTTCACGAACGAAGTGTAATTCATGTGAAATCGTACATTCACGACAGCTGAAATGTAACGTGTGTTGGTACCAAGATCCTCGGCCAGTTTCTTAGCCGAATAATCTTTGTCTTTGTACTTCTTTTGAATGAGAATGATGTCCAGAATCTTTTCCTTTAGTTCATCCATTAGTCGCGGACTCACCAGGCTGCGGTAGGCGGCTTCCTTCTCCTTCAATTCAGTAATGTTGTATTTTGCCATACCTGTAGTTAAATGTTATTTAGTTGGTTTACTTTAAATTATAACGCAAAAATAATACAAAAAAACGAAATGGTCAAATAATTTGGAGATTTTTTAATAAAAATAGCATAACTTTGTGGCGAAAACAGGAAAATGGGCATGATTATGCTGGAAATTGACGAATTATTAAAGAAATATTACGGCTATCACTCCTTCCGTCCGCAACAGGAAGAAATCATCCGCAACGTGATGGAAGGAAGGGATTCGCTCGTGCTGATGCCAACGGGAGGAGGCAAAAGCCTGTGCTATCAGATTCCGGCATTGGCCATGAAAGGGACGGCTATCGTCATCTCACCACTTATCAGCCTCATGCGCGACCAGGTGGAAGCCTTGCGGGCTAACGGAATTGAGGCGGCGGCTCTAAACAGCGGAAACGATCTCACCGAGGACGCCATCATACGGAGAAAATGCCGTTCAGGTGATTTGAAATTACTTTACATATCACCAGAAAGACTATTGAATGAAACCGAGTATTTGCTGAAGTCGATTCAAATATCACTTTTTGCCATCGACGAGGCTCATTGCATCTCGCAATGGGGACATGACTTCAGGCCGGAATACACCCAGTTGAACATCCTTCGCGAACAATTTCCTGACGTACCTGTGATGGCACTCACGGCAACGGCCGACAAGGTGACCCGGCAGGACATCCTCAAACAGCTTTGCCTACGCGACCCGAAAGTATTCATTTCATCCTTCGACCGTCCCAATCTAAGCCTCTCCGTAAAGCGTGGAATGACCGCCAAGGAGAAGCTGAAGTATATATTCAACTTTATCAGGCAACATACTGAAGAAGCAGGAATTATCTATTGTCTTTCAAGGAAGAATACGGAAAAGGTTTGTCAGGATTTACTAAAGTTGGGCATACGGGCAGCAGCATACCACGCAGGCCTCAACACAACGGAACGCAACCGAGCACAGGAGGCATTCAAGCAGGATCAGATTCAGGTGGTCTGTGCGACGATTGCATTCGGGATGGGAATCGACAAAAGCAACGTGCGCTGGATTATTCACTACAATTTGCCCAAGAGCATCGAGAGTTTCTATCAGGAAATAGGCCGTGCGGGTCGTGATGGAGCCCCTGCCGACACCGTCCTTTTCTATAATCTTGCTGATGTAATCACACTCAGAAGTTTTGCTGAAGAAAGCGGACAAAAGCTGGTAAACTTCGAGAAGCTTGACCGCATGCAGGAATATGCCGAATCAAGCGTTTGCCGAAGGCGTATTTTGTTAAATTATTTTGGAGAAGAGACCGTCTGCGACTGTGGCAATTGTGATGTCTGCGAGTCCCCTCCACGCCGCTTTGACGGCACGATCATCGTGCAAAAGGCCCTTTCTGCCGTGGCACGAGCTGAAGAGCAGGTCCGCACCAGCACCATCGTGGAAATCCTGAAGGGCATGCCTTCTCCCACCGTCAGGCGCTTCCATTACAACGAACTGAAGACTTTCGGTGTCGGAAAGGACATTTCCACACAAGACTGGCAGGACTATCTTCTGCAGATGCTTCACATGGGATTCATCGAAATCGCATACGACCAGCAGAACGTGGTCAAAATCACCCAGCAGGGATGGCAGGTGCTGCATGGCGAGATGAAGGTGCAGATGGCCGTGATCGACCGCAACACGAAGGAGACCAGACCGCACAAGAAGCGTGACCTCCGACTGGAAATCCCGTCCATCCACATTCCCGGCATAGAAAAGCCTGAGGGCGTAGAAGACCCGAAACTCTTCGAGGCGCTCCGTGCCCTTCGTAAGCAATTGGCCGACGCCCAGGGGTTTCCTGCCTACATCGTTCTTTCCGACAAGGTGCTCCATTCACTTGCCACGATAAAGCCCGTCACGGTGGAGGAATTCGGCATGGTTTCAGGCATCGGAGACTTCAAGAAACAGAAGTATGGTGAGACGTTTACGGAACTAATCCGACGTTATAAATGAAATTTATAGCAGAAATATTTGGCCATTTCAAAGAATTGTTGTAATTTTGCAGCCGATTTTTGAATCCGAGGGGGCTCAGACAAGCAGTGGCACGGTGTCACTCGCCTCGCGGAAAAACCCGTTTAAACATACAAAAACAAATGTACGCAATCGTAGAGATTAACGGTCAGCAGTTCAAGGTTGAGCAGGGCAAGAAGCTCTTCGTCAACCACATCAAGGACGCTGAAGAAGGTCAGACCGTTGAGTTTGACAAGGTTCTCCTCGTTGACAACGACGGAGCCGTGACGGTAGGTGCACCAACCGTAGAAGGTGCGAAAGTAGTAGCCGAAGTGAAGAACCCGCTCGTAAAGGGTGAGAAGGTGATTGTCTTCAAGATGAAGCGCCGTAAGGACAGCCGCAAGAAGAATGGCCATCGCCAGCAGTACACTGAGGTAGAAATCAAATCAGTAACCGCTTAAATTTCAGGAGGACTTTAGAATGGCACATAAGAAAGGTGTAGGTAGTTCTAAGAACGGACGCGAGTCAGCTGCTCAGCGACTTGGCGTGAAGATCTGGGGTGGACAGAAAGTTATTGCCGGCAACATCATCGTTCGCCAGCGCGGTACTAAGCACAACCCTGGTTTGAATGTAGGCATTGGTAAGGACGATACGCTCTATGCACTTGTTGACGGTGTGGTTAACTTCAAGAAGGGCCGCAACAACAAGAGCACAGTATCAGTAATCCCCGCTGACGCTGAAGCATAAACAGTAAACAACTTATTCCAAACAAACAACAGGAACCTCTGCCCCACCCGGGTGGAGGTTTTCTGCGTTTATAGGGCTTCGCTTCTGCCCATTGGAAGCATCCTTTCCGACCAATGGAAGCATTCTTTCCGACCATTGGAAGCATCCTTTCCGACCATTGGAAGCGATGCTTCTGATGGGTAGAAAGGAGTCAACCTTATTCAGGAAAAGACACAGACTTTCCTGATGACAGATGACAGTTATGACAGATGACAGTTATGACAGATGACAGTTATGACAGATGACAGTTATTTTAAATCGAGAGAAAAAAGGAGTATAGAGATTTATTATTATATATATTTATAAATATATATAATAATAACTTTTCCACGCAGATTTATTTTGCTAATTAAAAAAACTGTCATCTGTCATTTGTCATCGGCTGTTCAAACGCGTGTAACAACCTATCGCATGCGCGTACATTTTTTTTGCATATTATTCTTGCACGGTTCAGAAAGTTTTTGTACCTTTGCATCGTTATACGAAAACCAAGAATAAACAATATAAAACAATGCTGACATTACAACTCATCAAGGAGCAACGCGACCGCGTGATCAGCGGTCTGAACAAAAAGCACTTCAACGGTGCTGAGGAAGCCATCAATCAGGTGCTGGACATCGACAAACAGCGCCGCGAATCACAACAACAACTGGACGCAAACCTCGCAGAGGCCAAGAAGATGGCCGCCCAGATTGGCGGACTCATGAAGGAAGGCAAGAAAGAAGAAGCCAACGCCATCAAGGAGAAGGTTTCGGAAATGAAGGAGACCAACAAGCAGCTGGAAGAGCAGATGAAGAAGGCCGAAGAAGACATGACCGCCCTGCTCTGCACCATCCCCAACATACCCTACGACGAAGTGCCCGAGGGCTCTTGCGCCGAGGACAACCACGTGGTGAAGTCGAACCTGCGCGAATGCCGTGAGGGCGACACCGTGGGCAACTGGGACATGAACCCCAACCTCAACATCGAGAATCCCCTGCCCCACTGGGAACTGGCCAAGAAATACAACCTCATCGACTTCGACCTGGGCGTGAAGATCACCGGTGCCGGATTCCCCGTATATATCGGCTATGGAGCCCGTCTGCAGCGCGCACTCATCAATTTCTTCCTCGACGAGGCCCGCAAGGCTGGCTATACCGAGATCATGCCTCCCACGGTGGTGAATGCTGCATCCGGTTACGGCACGGGTCAGCTGCCCGACAAGGAAGGTCAGATGTATCATTGTGAGGTGGATGATTTCTATCTCATCCCCACGGCCGAGGTGCCCGTTACGAATATCTACCGCGACGTGATTCTCGACGAGAAGGACCTGCCTATCAAGAACTGCGCCTACACAGAGTGCTTCCGTCGCGAAGCAGGCTCCTATGGCAAGGACGTACGCGGTTTGAACCGTCTGCACGAGTTCTCGAAGATTGAGATTGTGCGCATCGACAAGCCCGAGCATTCGAAGCAGAGCCACAAGGAAATGCTGGAGCATGTGGAAGGCCTGCTGAAGAAGCTGGAACTGCCCTACCGCATCCTTCTGCTCTGTGGCGGCGACCAGAGTTTCACCTCGTCTATCTGCTACGACTTCGAGGTATATTCCGAAGCCCAGAAGCGCTGGCTGGAGGTTTCGTCGGTTTCTAATTTCGACACCTACCAGGCTAACCGCCTGAAGTGCCGCTACCGTCCTGAGGGAGCCAAGAAGCCCGAGCTCTGCCACACGCTGAACGGCTCTGCCCTGGCCCTGCCACGCATCGTGGCCGCCCTGCTGGAGAACAACCAGACGCCCGAAGGCATCAAGATTCCTGCCGCCCTCGTTCCATATATGGGCTGTGACATCATCGACTAATGACCTGCATGTTGCAATGGCTTTGCAACAAAAACATTGAAAAAACAACCGAACATCATATGAACAAGATTCTCAAGAAAGAACAATTCTCTGAAAAGGTTTTCCTTTTCGAGATAGAGGCTCCGCTCATCGCCAAGAGCCGCAAGGCCGGCAACTTCGTCATCGTGCGCGTTGACAAGAAGGGTGAGCGCATGCCGCTGACCATCGCCGGTGCCGACATCGAGAAAGGCACCATCACACTCGTCGTGCAAATGGTAGGTCTGTCAAGTAAGAAGCTATGCGCCCTCAACGTGGGCGACTCCGTGGCCGACGTGGTAGGCCCCTTGGGCAACCCCACCCACATCGAGAACTACGGCACGGTGGTATGCGCCGGAGGCGGACTTGGTGTGGCTCCCATGCTGCCTATCATCCAGGCATTGAAGGCTGCCGGCAACCGTGTACTCTCAGTGATGGCAGGCCGTTCCAAGGACCTGATTATCCTCGAGGACAAGGTGCGCGAATCATCCGACGAGGTGATTATCATGACCGACGACGGTTCCTACGGCGAGAAAGGCGTGGTGACCGTGGGTATGGAGAAGTTCTTTGAGCAGGAGCACGTTGACAAGGTGTTCGCCATCGGACCTCCCATCATGATGAAGTTCTCAAACCTCACCGCCCAGAAGCACAACATCCCCTGTGAAGTCAGCCTGAACACGATTATGGTGGACGGAACGGGTATGTGTGGCGCGTGCCGTCTGACCATCGGAGGCAAGACCAAGTTTGTCTGCATCGACGGCCCTGAGTTCGACGGAGCCTTGGTTGACTGGGACGAGATGTTCAAGCGTATGGGCACCTTCAAGCGCGAAGAGCAGGAAGAGCTCGCTCACTATGAGGAGCACCTCGTAGGCTCTCCTTCTACCGAAGGCAGCGAATCTGTCGCTGCAACCTCCGACATCGTGATGGACGAAGACCCCACCAACGACTCCATTGCCGTCCTCACCGACCCGAAGGCCGAATGGCGCCAGGAGCTACGCAAGAGCATGAAGCCCAAGGAGCGTATGGCCATCGAGCGAGTAATAATGCCCGAGCTCGACCCCGTATATCGTGCCACAACCCGCACGGAAGAGGTGAACACAGGTCTCACCAAGGAGCAGGCTCTCACCGAGGCCAAGCGCTGCCTTGACTGCCCCAAGCCTTCGTGCGTGGAGGGTTGTCCCGTAAATGTGAACATCCCCTCGTTCATCAAGAATATTGAGCGCGGTCAGTTCCTGGCAGCTGCCAAGGTGCTGAAAGACACCTCTGCCCTGCCCGCCGTCTGCGGCCGTGTTTGTCCTCAGGAGAAGCAATGCGAGAGCAAGTGTATCCATCTGAAGAGTGGCGGTCAGGCCGTTGCCATCGGCTATCTGGAGCGCTTTGCCGCCGACTTCGAGCGCGAGAGTGGCAACATGTCTATCCCCGAGATTGCTCCCTCTAACGGCATCAAGATTGCCGTCGTGGGCTCTGGTCCTTCGGGACTGAGCTTTGCCGGCGACATGGTCAAGAAGGGCTACGACGTGTATGTCTTCGAGGCGCTTCACGAGATTGGCGGCGTGCTGAAATACGGTATCCCCGAATTCCGTCTGCCCAACGCCATCGTGGATGTTGAAATCAACAATCTCGCCAAAATGGGCGTTCATTTCCAGACCGACGTGATTGTAGGCAAGACCATTTCCGTGGACGAACTCGAGGCTCAAGGCTTCAAGGGCATCTTCGTAGGTTCCGGTGCAGGTCTGCCTAACTTCATGAACATCCCTGGCGAAAACGCCATCAACATCATGTCTTCAAATGAGTATCTCACCCGTGTGAACCTGATGGATGCGGCCAATCCTACTACCGACACTCCGCTGAATCCTGCCAAGAGCGTGCTCGTGGTAGGCGGTGGAAACACGGCTATGGACTCTTGCCGTACGGCCAAGCGCCTGGGTGCTGACGTTACCTTGGTGTACCGCCGTTCCGAAGTGGAGATGCCTGCCCGTCTGGAAGAGGTGAAGCATGCCAAGGAAGAGGGCATCCGCTTCCTCACGCTCCACAATCCTATCGAGTATATCGCTGACGAGAATGGTGCCGTGAAACAGGCTGTGCTCCAGGTGATGGAACTCGGAGAGCCCGATGCTTCAGGCCGCCGTTCGCCTGTTCCCGTTGAGGGTAAGACCGTGACACTCGATGTCGACCAGGTCATCGTGGCCGTGGGCGTAAGTCCCAACCCGCTGGTTCCAAAGTCCATCAAAGGTCTTGAACTTGGCCGCAAGAACACCATCGCCGTGAACGACGACATGCAGAGCTCACGTCCCACGGTGTTTGCCGGCGGCGATATCGTCCGCGGAGGTGCAACGGTAATCCTCGCCATGGGCGACGGCCGTCGTGCTGCTGCTTCCATGGATGCAAAACTTCAAGCAAAATGAACGGTTTATATACCATCATATTACTCATACTGAGCAACGTCTTTATGACGTTTGCTTGGTATGGGCATCTCCGTCTCCAGCAGTCTGGCGTTTCCAACAACTGGCCGCTCATAGGCGTAATAGCTTTCTCATGGGGCATCGCCTTCTTTGAGTATTGCTGTCAGGTGCCGGCCAACCGCCTGGGCTTCAGCGCCAACGGAGGACCTTTCAACATCGTGCAGCTGAAGGTGATTCAGGAAGGTATTTCCATTGCGGTGTTCTGTGTCATCACGAACATTCTGTTTCAGGGCACGCACCTTCATTGGAACCACATCCTCGCTTTCCTGCTCATCATCTGTGCCGTATATCTGGTATTTATGAAATAAAACTGAAATAAACCATCGCATGAAAAGAATTGCAACGTTAATCCTCATCGCCGCCATTGCAGTCTCAAGTCAGGCTCAGACGCTTCATGAGAATCTCCTGCAAGCCACTCAGAAGGTGCTCTTTGTGGACAGCATAGTCGTCTCCAAGGACAGTTTTCTCAACTACATTCCGCTTCCGCCGGAATGCGGCAAGATGGAGCGCACGAAATACGGCTATCAGTTCACGAATGAATTTGGCGACCGTATGCTCTACTCCATCACAGACACCACGGGTAGTGCACGCATCTATCAGAAGACAAAGGAAGGCGAAGAATGGGGAGACCGCCAGTTCTTGGAATCGCTCGGTGAGCCGTCAAATTATCCTTTCCTCATGTCGGATGGCATTACACTTTATTTCTCACATAGAGGAAGCGGCTCGCTCGGCGGATACGACATTTTCGTGACGCGCTATGATGAGGATGACAACACCTATCTGAAGGCCCAGAACATAGGCTATCCTTTCAATTCTACGGCCAATGACTATCTCTACGTGGTGGATGATGTGGATTCGCTCGGATGGTTTGTTACGGATCGTCGACAGCCTGAAGGAAGGGTTTGTGTCTATACTTTTGTTCCTCCGACCACTCGCGACAATCTCAGCATCGAGTTTGACGGGGCTTCCACGGTTCGTGCCCGTGCAGCCCTCACGAGTATTGCCGACACCTGGGATGGTCATTATGTAGATCTTGCCATGGCTGAGCGCCGTCTGAAACAGATGAAGGAACGCAAATACACCCCGGTGAAAGTTTCCGGTTTTTATTTCCATATCAACGACGAAATCACTTATACAAGCATCGATGAATTCAAGGTGCCTGAGAACAGAAACCGTCTCGACCAACTCAAGGAAATGCAGCAGATGCTGGCCAAGAGTGAACAGGAACTGGAGGATGCACGCGTGAAATACCACGATGCCAACCGATTTGAACGGTCATCTCTTGGTGCCGAAATACAAAAGGCTGAAAAGGAACTCGAGCAGCTCAGGCTCGACATCGATTCAATGAGCCGCCGCATCCGCAATGACGAGATAATTGCTATCAATAACTAATAATCCTACGTGATAGAAGGCGGTCACAAGCTTCCTTCGCACGTCATAAAACATTAGAATCTTATCACTATGAGTAAAAGACATTTTCCTGCTTCTGAACTCCCCATTAATGAGGACGGAAGCGCATTCCACCTCCATCTCAAGCCCGAGAATCTGGCAGACAAGGTAATCCTTGTTGGTGATCCGGGACGTGTAGCCACCGTTGCCTCTCATTTCGATTCTGTAGAATGTGAGGTGGCCAGCCGTGAATTCCGCACCATTACAGGTGTCTATAAAGGCAAGCGTATTTCCGTTCAGTCTACGGGTATCGGATGCGACAACATCGATATCGTGATGAACGAGCTGGATGCTCTTGCCAATATCGACTTCAACACGCGTGAAGAAAAAGATGAACACCGTACACTCACCTGTGTACGCATCGGTACCTGTGGTGGTCTTCAGCCATTCACGCCTGTGGGAACGTTCATCGCATCTGTGAAGAGCATCGGTTTCGATGGCCTGCTCAACTACTACGCCGGACGAAATGATGTTTGTGACCTCAAATTGGAAGAGGCTTTCAAGAAGCATATGAACTGGAACCCTCAGAAGGGTGCTCCCTATGTGGCCGTTGCCTGCCCTGAACTGATTGATCGCGTGGCTGCCGATGACATGGTGCGTGGCTATACAATTGCCTGTGGCGGTTTCTATGGCCCGCAAGGCCGTGAAATCCGCATCCCACTTGCAGATCCCAAACAGAACGAGAAGGTGGAATCCTTTGAATATGACGGCATGAAGGTATGCAATTTCGAAATGGAGTCTTCAGCCTTGGCTGGACTTGCCTCCCTCCTTGGTCACGAAGCCATGACGTGTTGCATGGTCATTGCTAACCGCTATGCCAAAGAGATGAACACGGAGTACAAGAACTCCATCGACACGCTCATCCAGCTGGTCCTCGACCGCATCTAAATTATCCGTATGTTGCGACTGAGTCGCAATCCAAAGCAAAAATGAACGACACTATCTGCGCACTTGCAACGGCTCCAGGAGGAGCTTTAGGAATCATAAGAATCTCAGGCCCTCAAACGCTTGAGATTCTTTCTCATGTATTCACCAAAAACCTCTCTGACGCCCAGCCCAACACCATCCACTACGGCCATATTGTCGAGCATGATGCTACATCACAGCATCTCTCCCCCATCGACGAAGTGCTGGTAAGCATCTTCCGTGCCCCCCACTCTTACACGGGAGAAGAGAGCGCAGAAATCTCATGCCATGGCTCACGCTATATCTTAAATAAAGTATTGGCAATACTAATCGGGAACGGTTGCCGGCAGGCCAATCCAGGAGAGTTTACCCAGCGGGCTTTTCTCAATGGCAAGATGGACCTCTCGCAAGCCGAGGCCGTGGCCGATCTGATAGCCTCAGGCAACAAAGCCACCCATCAGATAGCGATGAACCAGCTCCGAGGACACTTCTCTTCAGAACTCGCACGCCTCCGCGAACAGCTGCTGAAACTCACCTCGCTCATAGAACTCGAACTAGATTTCTCCGATCACGAAGACCTAGAATTTGCCGACCGCAACGAGCTGCTAGATATTGCGAATAAAATCAACAATCGTATCTCATCCCTCGCCCACTCTTTCGAGACTGGTCAGGCTCTGAAAAGCGGCATTCCTGTGGCTATCATCGGCAAGACGAATGTAGGAAAGTCAACTCTCCTGAACCGATTGCTCCACGATGACCGAGCCATCGTTTCATCCATTCACGGCACCACCCGCGACACCATCGAAGACACCATCGATATCAATGGCGTTACCTTCCGTTTCATCGACACGGCCGGTATCCGCAAGACTACTGATGAGATAGAACAGATAGGCATTCAGCGCACCTATTCTGCCATCGAAAAAGCCCGTATCGTACTATGGATTATCGACTCTAATCCTTCATCAAAAGACATTCAAGAAATACTTGAACGCACAAATGACAAGTCGCTGATTATTATAAGAAACAAGATTGATATTCAAATAATATCTAACATCAACACATCTCTGCCAGACAAGACCATCATCGACATCTCCGCCAAGAACGGAACGAATATCGACAAATTGGAAAAAGCCATCTTCGAGGCAGCCAACATCCCCGAACTTTCCGAACAAGATGTCATCGTGACTTCTGCCCGCCAATACCACTCACTTATAAATGCTCAAGACAACCTCTCAAGGGTACTTTCTGGTTTGGAATCAAACCTTCCCGGTGACATCATAGCTGAAGACCTAAGACTTGTCCTGGACGACCTTGCCGACATTACAGGTCAAGGCCGCATCGTCACCAATGAGGTACTTACAAATATTTTTACAAACTTTTGCGTGGGCAAATAGTTGATTATCAGCAACTTAGAACAATTTGAATAAACTATTACTAAAGCTCTCATTTTGAGGGCTTTTGTTGTGTTAAGCGTTCTTAATTGCTCTTTGTTATTCCAAGTTATTTTAGTTATATTTGTACCCTATTTCTACCCCGGAGAAAAAAATGGGGTAAATTTTAGGGGTCTTGACCGTCGTCTTTGGTGCAAGCGTGAGACAC